>Ga0306898_1000126_pt1 | contig 33812 bp, 38 predicted proteins | sample AntRauMFilla1564_FD_190424 | JGI IMG/M metagenome (GOLD analysis project Ga0306898, IMG submission 190424) | Saline lake microbial communities from Rauer Islands, Antarctica - Metagenome Filla 1 #564 (v2) (version 2) | ecosystem: Environmental > Aquatic > Non-marine Saline and Alkaline > Saline ...
CAAGACTCGAAAGCCAACCTTGAGCGACTAACCTTTTAGCCATGCTGCTATCCGACAGAGACATCAAAACCCAAATTCTTCAGGGCCGTATCGGCCTAGAGCCAATGGACCTGGACCTTATTCAACCAAGCAGCATGGACGTGCGATTGGATCGATTTTTCAGGCTGTTCGATAACCATAAATATCCCTTTATTGACCCTCGCCAAGAACAAGTTGACCTAACCCGCTTAGTTGAGGTCGAAAAAGATGAGTGCTTTATCCTGCACCCCGGCGAATTCGTACTGGGCTCCACTTTTGAGTTTGTCACTTTGCCGGATGACATCGCGGCTCGGCTAGAAGGCAAGAGTTCGCTAGGGAGGTTGGGTTTACTAACTCACTCAACAGCCGGTTTTGTGGATCCTGGGTTCAAGGGGCATGTCACCCTTGAGCTCTCCAACATGGCAACCCTGCCGATTAAGCTTTGGCCCGGCATGAAAATCGGGCAGTTGTGTTTTTTCCAACTAACCAGCGCCACCGAGAACCCTTACGGCTCTTCTAAATACGGCTCCCGATATCAGGGCCAGCGTGGGCCAACTGCCTCCCGCAGCCACCTGAATTTCCAAATCAGCGATGTGGGGCTAAAGCCACTTAGTTAGTAAATAGTCTTCGGGCCTCGAAGAGGTCTTTCGAGTAGACCTTTCTAAGTGCGTACTTATCGGCGCTTAGTTCACAAAGCCGCTCCACCTCAAATTTCAAAGCGCGCGAGGCTGCGAACCAGGGCAGCAGGCTGTAGATCAGATTTGCGAAACGCTTGACCGACTCATGGTTGAGTTTGATGTGGCCCATCTCATGTCGCAATATTGCATCCAATTGTCTTTGAGGCAGCTTGAATGCTGCCTTGGAAAGGTAGATCTTCTTATTTCTTGACACTGCAAAATACCCGGGAATGTCAAGCTCCATAACCTGAATACCGAGGTGTGTCATCACTTCGCGAGATACCAGGTTTGCAAGAACGTCAATGTCCTTGGCAGCCCGAAACATCGGCGAAAGTCTCTGATTCACTAGAGCTAACAGCACTCCTGCTAACGCCAATAGGAGCCATGGTGCCAAGCTCGCAAGGAGGGTGAAGCCAAGGTCCTCCGATTCGCTGAGGCGGAGCCAGGTTTGAAAAATTGACCAAGTTGCTAACCCGAACGCACTAACAGTTGCAAGCATCGCTGCTATCAGGGAAACAAACCACAACGCCATGCCGACATCGGGGTGAGAATTGAATCTACCTGCGAAAAATAGGGGTGCGGAGACTGTGACGAGCATGACCAGCTCAATCAGAAGAATCAGAATTAGAAAATTTGTCTCCACCTAGGAAGATTAGCCTTAGTTGATTGCCTTTTTTAGCGACGCAATTTGGGCTGTGGATAAGCCAGCGGCAAAGTGGGAGAAAACAAGGGCCGGGTTGGCACTTTGATCGAATGCACTCAGAAGCATCGCGGCGGTGTGTTCTTCGCGAGACTTCACGCTCCGAAAGATAAATGTCCTGCCAGTGAGCTTTTCTCTGAAGACCATACCTTTGTCACCTAAACGCGAAAGCACGGTCAAGACCGTTGTGATTGCGAGTTGATCATCACCCATCAACGCCAAGATCTGTTGAGAACTAAGCCCATCGGGCCGATCCCAGAGGCACCCCATGACCTGGCTCTCTAGCTCGCCCTGTTTGCGCTTATCAGACATGTTCAGGATTCTACAATCTGTAGAGCAAGATTCTCTAACATGAATGTTTTAGTTACCAATAGCCTTGGTGGCCTTTCGGCTAGTCACTGATGATTTGTGGGGTGGAACTTACTCTGGACATCAAGATTGTGCCAACCACCAAAACCAACATCAAACCCAAGATTCCATAAACGGTGGCTTGCTCGTTTGCCACTCCAAGCGCCAAGGCCACTGAGATTGAAGTGGTCCACAGTAGTGGACTCAAAAAACTCACTGCGCGGCCGGTGGTCATGTAAAGGCCAAAGACCTCACCCTCGCGCCCCTCTGGAGTAAACCTGGCAACAAAAGACCTAGAGGCAGCTTGAGCGGGACCCACAAAAAGAGTGAGCGCTAATCCGCCAACCCAGTAGGTGATTGGACCCAGATCGGCAAATGCGAAAACACCAAAACCAAAAACAATCAAACCGATGAGCGAGATCATGATTGTTCTTTTGGCCCCAATTTTGTCATCCATGATCCCGCCAATCATGGCGCCGATGCCGGCCATAAGGTTGGCTCCAATGCCGAAGATAATTACTTCGGCAAGTTCGAACCCGAATGCCAAAGCGCCAAGCGCTCCACCAAAAGCAAAAACTCCGGCCAAGCCATCTCGATATATTGCGCTTGAGATGAGGAACTTGAAGGTCTCGGGGGCTTGGCGCCGAAGGGACTTGAGCTGACTCCAGAGCTTGAAGTAGCTCTCGACAATGCTCTCTTTGGCTCGGTTTTCCTTTGCCTTAACTTCTTTCACGCTCACGAACAACGGAATTGAGAAAACCAGCAGCCAAACCGCGCTAAATAGGAACACGGCTCGAACATTTGTCGAGTCCGTTAGTGGAATTCCAAACCAAGGGTTTTCGGTTTGAACGAAACCAACCAGCGAAATTACCAACAGCACTATGCCGCCGAGATATCCCAAACCCCAGGCAAACCCCGAGACCCGGCCAATATTCTTTTCGGTTGAGACTTGCCTGAGCATTGCGAAGTAGTTGATAAAGGCAATCTCTTGAATAAAACCGCCAAAGGCAAAGATTGCCAAGCCAATCCAAAGCATTGAGGCCGTTGGGGTGATAAAGAACAACGAGGCCATGACGCCAGCAAGAATAAATGTATTAATCATGAGCCAGAACTTGCGCCTACCAGCCTCATCAGACCTTCTGCCAAACACCGGTGCCGCGAGGGCCACCATGACACCGGCGATGGTGGTGGCCAGCCCCAACGCTCGAGAGGTGTCTTCGGGGGAACCAAACGCGGTTGAGGTGATGTAAATCGGAAAGATGAAGGTCGAGAAGATTGTCGGGAAGGGCTGCTCCGCCCAATCCCAAAGTGCCCAAGCAAAAGTACCCTTGCGTTTTGACTTAGAAGCTGCAACGTCGGCGTTGGTCATGGCCATAGTTTAGAGAGCAAGAGGTGCTAAAGGTCAAGAACCAAGCTGCCGGTTTCTGAATCCCCACCTAAAACTTTGGGAGCAGTTCTTTCAAAAATGTCCTGAAACACCGAATTGGATATCAGGTTGTGATTAAGTAGCAGCTTGGCCGCGACGGCGGGGGCCGCCCTGATTGAACCATCAGCTATCTTCGCCGCGACACTGTGTCCAGAATCCGTTATGGCTGTGAACACGCCCTCCGCTCCAATTTTGGCCATAATTCCGTGTTCCAAAAACACGGCATCCGGAGACTCATAATCGCCAATTACCCAGGGGGTTGACTTCGCAGTATCCATCAGCACTCGGTCGTGCTGGGCAAAGGTTGCCATTGCTTTGGCCAGGCCAAGGGTTGATATTGCGAATAAAGGCGCACCACAACCGTCTTGGGTCGAGACCGAAACCTGTTCCTCGGCCCAAAGTTCCAACTTGGCTAGGACTTTTTGCTGCAGTGGGTGATCAAGCTGAAGATAGTTTTCAGTGCTCCAGCCATTGAGCTTTGCTGTTGCCAGAAACCCGGCGTGCTTGCCCGAGCAGTTCATTTGGGTCCTGGTTTTCTTGATTACCAGCGCGCGAGCTGCCGGGTTGCTCGGAAAAGCTACCGGACACAAAAGGCTAGATTCATCAAGGCCGGCTTGAGCTAAGACCGTATTCACAAGTTCAACATGGGCTTGAGTCCCGGCATGAGAGGCCATCGTGATGACCAGTTCTTCGCCCGATAGCTCTAAGCCAAGCTCACGCATTACAAATGCCTGAATTGGCTTGATGGCAGATCTTGGGTAGATGGGTTTTGAGGTATTACCCACAGATTTGATTAATTGACCTGACTTATCCACAAGTGCCGCCACTCCAGAGTGAAAGGACTCGTTCATCCCGGCACGACTGAGGCGAGCTAAGGGGGCGAGGTCTTGGAACTCGAGTTGGGCCATAGCTGAAACACTATCGCTCCGTAAAACATGAGTCGATATCACTCAAGTTTGGGAATGAATACTTGACAATTGGGTTGTAATACTTGAGACTTGAGCGAAAGTGACTCAAGTTAGGTCGCAAAGCAAATTTAGATTTAGAAGGAGAACCAAATGGGTAGAGCAGTAGGCATTGACCTGGGAACCACCAACAGCGCTGTAACAGTGCTTGAGGCCGGCGAACCAAAGGTTATTTCAAACGCAGAGGGCTTCAGAACCACACCTTCGGTTGTGGCATTCACCAAAGACGGCAACATTTTGGTCGGCGAGACCGCCAAGCGCCAAGCAGTAACAAACGTTGACCGGACCGTCTCATCGGTAAAGCGCCACATGGGTACGGACTGGAAATTCAAGGTTGAGGATAAGAATTACACCCCCCAGGAGATCTCGGCTCGCATCTTGATGAAGCTAAAGCGCGATGCCGAGACATACCTCGGAGAGTCCGTCACCGACGCGGTTATTACCGTTCCGGCTTATTTCAACGACGCTGAGCGCCAGGCGACTAAAGAAGCCGGCGAAATTGCCGGTCTAAATGTTCTTCGCATCATCAACGAGCCAACCGCAGCAGCTCTTTCCTACGGCCTGGATAAGGGCAAGGAAGACGAGCTAATTTTGGTTTTCGACCTAGGTGGTGGAACATTCGATGTTTCGCTCCTCGAGGTCGGTAAAGACGATGACTTTTCGACCATTCAGGTTCGATCCACCTCTGGAGACAACCGCCTAGGTGGAGACGACTGGGATCAGAGGCTGGTTGACCACCTAGTCAAAAAGTTCAAAGAGACCACAGGTGTCGATGTTTCCAAGGACAAGATTGCTCTTCAGCGCCTCAAAGAGGCTTCAGAGCAGGCCAAAAAGGAACTGAGCCAGTCAACCTCGGCTTCGATTCAACTGCCATATCTTTCGCTGACCGAGTCGGGCCCAGCAAACCTAGACGAGAGCATCACCCGCGCACAGTTCGAGTCGTTGACCGCAGATCTTTTGGAGCGCACCCGCAAGCCATTTTTGGATGTAATCAAGGAGGCCGGCGTCAAGGTAGCGGACATCGCTCACGTGGTAATGGTAGGTGGCTCAACCCGCATGCCAGCTGTCACCGCATTGGTGACAAGCTTGCTGGGCGGAAAGAGCCCGAACCAGGGCGTGAACCCGGACGAGGTAGTTTCGGTTGGTGCAGCACTGCAAGCCGGAGTTATTCGCGGCGAGCGCAAAGATGTTCTGCTGATCGATGTGACTCCGTTAGCACTTGGCATTGAAACCAAGGGCGGCATCATGACCAAGTTGATCGATAGAAACACCGCGATCCCAACCAAAAGGTCAGAGACCTTCACAACCGCAGATGACAATCAGGCAAGTGTCTCGATTCAGGTATTCCAGGGCGAGCGCGAATTCACCAGAGACAATAAGTCGCTGGGTAACTTCGAACTAACCGGCATTGCACCGGCCCCAAGGGGTGTCCCTCAGGTTGAAGTCACCTTTGACATTGATGCCAACGGCATTGTGCACGTATCCGCGAAGGACAAGGGAACCGGTAAAGAGCAGTCAATGACCATCACCGGAGGTTCCTCTTTGTCTGAAGAAGAAATCGAGCGCATGGTGAAGGATGCCGAGGAGAACGCATCCGAAGACAAGGTGCGGCGTGAGGAAGCAGAGACCCGCAACCAGGCAGAGCAGTTGGTCTACTCAACCGAGAAGCTAATCAAGGACAATCAAGACAAGCTTCCAGAAGAGGTAAAGACCGAGGTTCAGGCCGATGTTGATGAGCTCAAGACAGCGCTTGCAGGGGACGACTTCGCTTCGGTAAAGACCGCCCACGACAAACTGGTTATCTCTCAGCAAAAGCTAGGTGAGGCAATCTATTCCGCACAGCCAGCTGAAGGCGAAGCAGAATCCGAGCCAGCCCAAGAAGAAGATGTTGTTGACGCCGAAGTAGTAGACGAAGATGAGTCTGAAGATGACACTAAGGATAAGAAGTAATGTCCCAGGAAAACATCAACGACCCTAAGCCTCATGAGGGAGATCAAGCCGAAGAGATGAAGGAAGAGGGCTCACCAGTTGAGCCCTCGACCGAATCCTTCGACACTCAAAAAGATGCTGTTGACCGTGAGCTGGAAATATTCCAGGACCTGCAGCGGCTACAGGCTGATTTTGTGAACTATCGAACCCGGGTCGAGCGCGATCGCGGAGCTGAGCGTCAGGCGGCAGTGGCCGAAGCAATTCGAGCCTTTCTGCCAGCCTTTGATGATCTGACCCGAGCCGAGACCCACGGCGATTTAGTTGAAGGCAGCCCAATGGCGGCTATCTTCCAGAAGCTAAAAGCGGCCGGCGACAAGTTTGGCTTGAAGCGCTTTGGTGAAAAGGGTGACAAGTTCGACCCGGAACGCCACGACGCACTGATTCAGACCCCCAGTGCCGAAGTATCCGAACCAACAATTGCTGACGTGGTTGAACACGGCTACCTTCTGGGCGATCGCATGATTCGCCCAGCCAAGGTCGCAGTTTTTGTAAGCGAATAAATTCCTAAGAAGGTGAGCTAAGTGGCGTCACAAGACTGGATTGAAAAGGATTTCTACAAGATCCTAGGGGTGTCTAAGGACGTCTCGGCTACCGAACTAAAAAAGGCTTACCGCAAGCTAGCCAAAGAGAATCACCCGGATTTACACCCCGGCAATGCCAAGGCGGAGGCTAGGTTCAAGGATATTTCGGAAGCTTTTGATGTGCTCTCGGATGCTTCGGAGCGAAAGGAATACGACGCCATTCGCGCCATGGGCGGCGGCGCTCGCTTTCAAGCTGGTGGCCGAGGTGGCCAGGGCGGACAAGGCGGCGGCTTCGAGGATGTTTTTGGCAACTTATTCGGCGGTGGAGGCGGTTTTTCGCAAGGCGGCTTCCCGGGTGGTTTTGGTGGTTTTGGCGGACCGCAGCGCGGCGCGGATCTAACCACCACCCAAACCATCGATTTCATCGATTCGATTCACGGCTCCACTGTGAAGCTCAGAATTAGCAGCGATCCGATCACCTTGAAAGTTCCTGCTGGAATTTTGGATAACCAAAAACTAAAACTCAAAGGCAAAGGCCAGCAGTCACCAAATGGTGGCCCAGCTGGAGATTTGGTTGTAACGATTCGCGTGAAAGCTCACCCGGTGTTTATCAGGGACGGCGATAACCTCCGGGTTTCGGTCCCGGTTACTTACTCTGAGGCTGTTTTAGGAGCAACCATCCAGGTGCCAACCCTGGGCGGCGAGCCAGTCAAACTCAAAGTCACTCCAGGCACCCCAAACGGTCGAACCTTGAGAGTCAAGGGCAAGGGCGTCCAACTTGCGAATCATCAGGGTGACCTATTAGCCACGGTGGAGATTGCTGTGCCGGCTCATATTTCAGAAAAAGCCAAAGGTTTTCTAGAGCAGTTCGAAGCCGAATTGCCACAAGAAAACCCCAGGGCAGATCTAATCTCCAGGGCGGGCTTGCTCTAGGGCGCAATCACAATCGAAAGGAATCATCGTGGATCTCAGTGAAACTACTCCGCTGTTTGTGATTTCGGTTGCAGCAGAGCTTGCCCAAATGCATCCTCAGACCCTCAGGCAATACGACCGACTGGGCCTAGTGTCTCCCACCAGAACTGAGGGCAAGTCTCGCCGATACAGCATGCGCGATGTAACAAGGCTTCGTGAGATTGCCCGGTTATCCCAAGAGGGAGTCTCTCTTGAGGGAATCCGGAGGGTTTTGGAATTGGTTAATGAAAACTCCGAGCTGAATCAAAGAGTTCGAGACCTAGAGCGTGAGCTCGCCGATCAAATTATGAGTCAGCCGGGCAAGCGGGTATTTGCAGCTGGCGATCAAGGGGTAATTAGGCTCAACCCCGGTCAGCGCCCGGAGCGCTCGGGTTCGATTGTGCTTTGGAGGAGAAAATAATGGCCGAACAGCAGCAAAAGCAAAAAAGTGCCCTCGAGAGCTTTGGAATGGACCTAACCGCAATCGCAAGAGCAGGAAAGCTCGACCCGGTTATCGGTCGCGATGCAGAGATTCGCCGCGTGAGCCAAGTTCTGTCGCGCAGAACCAAAAACAACCCGGTTTTGATCGGTGAGCCCGGTGTTGGTAAGACTGCGGTGGTGGAGGGATTGGCCCAACGAATTGTGGCGGGAGATGTGCCAGAAAGCCTCAAGGGCAAAACTTTAATCAGCCTTGATTTAGGCGCAATGGTCGCAGGATCAAAGTTTCGCGGTGAATTTGAAGAGCGGCTAAAGGCCGTTCTGAAAGAGATTCATGATGCTCAAGGCCAAATAATTACCTTCATAGACGAGCTTCACAATCTGGTTGGTGCAGGCGCTGCAGACGGCTCAATGGATGCCTCAAACATGCTCAAGCCGATGCTTGCAAGAGGCGAGCTTCGCCTGATTGGAGCGACCACTCTGAATGAGTATCGAACAAGAATTGAAAAAGACAGCGCCTTGGAACGTCGGTTCCAGCAGGTGTTTGTTGGGGAACCAACGGTTGATGACACGGTGGCTATTCTTCGTGGCCTCAAAGAGCGCTATGAAGCCCACCATAAAGTGACCATTGCCGATAGCGCGCTTATTGCAGCGGCCCAGCTTTCCAATCGCTACATCACTGGCAGACAACTGCCCGATAAAGCAATTGACCTGATGGATGAAGCAGCCTCCAGGCTTCGAATGGAGATTGACTCAGCTCCGGCTGAAATCGATGAGCTTAGGCGCCAGGTTGACCGGCTCAAGCTAGAAGAATTGGCTCTGAAAAAAGAAAAAGATGAGGCTTCCAAACAAAGACTCGAAAAGCTCCAAGAGGACCTAGCTGAAAAGCAAGAGAAGCTCAATGAGCTAAACGCCCGTTGGGAAAAAGAGCGTGCTGAGCTCAACAAAATTGGTGAGCTAAAAACCAAATTAGATTCTTTGCGTATTGCGGCCGAGAAGGCTCAGCGCGAGGGCAACCTAGAGCAAGCCTCCAAGCTGCTCTATGGCGAAATTCCAGGTTTAGAGAAGCAGCTTTCCGAGGCGGAGCGTGCGGAAAATGAAACCAAGTCGGAAGACCGCATGGTCGGCGACCAAGTTTCTGAGGACGAAATTGCGGCGGTAGTTTCAGCCTGGACCGGTATCCCAACCGGAAGACTATTGGCCGGGGAGAGCCAAAAGCTTCTTTATTTAGAGCGCGAATTGGGCAAGCGACTAATTGGCCAGGATGCGGCTGTGAAAACGGTTAGTGATGCCGTTCGTCGCACCAAGGCGGGAATCTCGGACCCTGACCGCCCGACCGGGTCTTTTTTGTTCTTAGGTCCCACAGGGGTTGGCAAAACCGAGCTCGCAAAGTCTTTGGCGCACTTTTTATTTGATGATGAAAAATCGATGGTTCGAATCGACATGAGCGAATACGGCGAAAAACACAGCGTCAGCCGCCTGATCGGAGCCCCTCCGGGCTATGTCGGTTACGGGGAAGGCGGCCAACTTACCGAGGCCGTAAGACGCAGACCATACTCGGTGGTGTTATTAGACGAGGTGGAGAAGGCTCACCCGGAGGTATTTGATGTTTTATTGCAGGTGCTGGATGATGGCCGGCTCACCGATGGTCAAGGCAGAACCGTTGATTTTAGAAATGTAATTCTGATCATGACCTCAAACCTCGGTTCACAGTTCTTGATTGATCAAGAACTCAGCCAAGATCAAAAGCGTCAGGCGGTTATGGACGCGGTTCGAAGTGCCTTCAAGCCGGAGTTTTTGAACCGCCTCGATGACATCGTCATCTTTGATTCACTAACCATCGAGCAGCTTGGGTCCATTGTTGATCTGAGCGTTGACAAACTTATGGAACGACTTGAACCAAAGCGGCTATCACTGGGGGTTACGCCTGCGGCAAGGCTTTGGTTAGCTGAGAACGGCTATGACCCAATTTACGGCGCCAGGCCATTGCGCAGGCTCATGCAGCGCGAGATTGATGATCGGCTGGCAAACCTATTGTTATCCGGCGAGGCGATCGATGGCAGCTCGGTGAAGGTGGATGTTGATTCTTCGGGCGAGCACCTCGCAGTGAGTCCGCAATAGGGAGCTGTCTTAGTTGGAGAGCTCAATAATCACTGGAACATGGTCGCTTGGGCCTTCGCCTTTTCGCTCTTCGCGCTCAATCGAGGCACCAGCTATGCGATTGGTGAGAGCATCCGAGGAGAGCACAAAGTCAATCCTCATGCCGTTGTTTTTGGGGAAGCAAAGCTCCTTATAATCCCAATAGGTATAGGCGCCGGGAAGTAATTCACGAACCTTATCGGTGAGTCCAATCTGCTCAAATGCCTCAAAGGCTTGGCGCTCTGGCTCGGAAATGTGAGTTTCAAACATCGATAGATCGTAGACATCGGTGTCTAATGGGGCAACGTTAAAATCTCCCATAAGTGTGATTTCCAAATCGGGGTTAATCTCAAGCTGTTCGGCTGTGGTTGCGGCCAATCGGTCCAAAAACTCAAGCTTATATTCCATGTGGGGGTCATCTAGTGCCCTGCCGTTTGGCACATAGATTGACCAGATTCGAACCCCGTCAAATGTTGCACCTATGGCCCTGGCCTCAACCACGTCTTTGAAACTTGGCTGCTGGGTAAATTCCAACTCAATGTCTTGGGGGTCTAGGTGTGCCTTATAGGCAAAGGCCACCCCGTTCCACTGGTTTAGACCGTGCGCGATGACCTTATAGCCAATCGCTTCGAACTCGGCATAGGGGAATTGCTCGGGTTTGCATTTGATTTCTTGCATCCCTAGAACATCTACCCCGGTGCGCTCCAAAAAGGCTACGACTCGGCTGACTCTTGCTCTTATTGAGTTCACGTTCCAGGTGGCAATTAGCATCCCTAAACTCTAACCATGACTTTTGCATCCGAATCTAAACCACGTCTTTTAGAGCTAATCAAAGAGCTTGCCGTGGTGCACGGCAAGGTGACTTTGTCTTCTGGTCTTGAAGCCGACTATTACGTTGATTTGCGCAGGGCCACCCTGCACCACGAAGCGGCTCCCCTGATTGGCAATGTGATGCTTGATTTACTTGAGCAAAACAACTTGGGTAATGTGGAATGCGTTGGAGGCCTAACAATGGGCGCAGACCCGGTGGCAACAGCGATGCTTCACCAGGGCGCAGCCCGGAGCATAGCCCTCGACGCCTTCGTGGTTCGCAAGCAAGCCAAGGCCCACGGCATGGGTCGCCAGGTTGAAGGCCCTAGCGTAAGGGGCAAAAAAGTGGTGGTTTTGGAGGACACTTCAACCACCGGTGGTTCGCCACTCGCAGCGGCCGAAGCTCTGGTGGAAGCCGGGGCGATTGTGGTGGGAATCGCAACAGTTGTAGACCGAGACACCGGAGCGCGTCAAGCCATTGAAAATGCTGGCTATTCTTATCTCACAGCAATCACACTAGGTGAGCTGGGTTTATAAGAAGCAGGTGAAAGTGCAGCGTCGAGTTGCGCCCTTTGTCCTAACCCAGCTTGCCTCACTCACGAGCGTGATTGCAGGCTCAATGGTGTTTATCGCCCTTCCCTGGATAGCACTTGAAATCAGTGGTTCCGCTGCGATGGCGGGTTTGGTAGTGGCTCTGACCGCGATACCCGGGCTCGTGGTTATCCCGATAATCGGATCGGTTATTGATAAATACGGCAGAAAAAGAGTTGCCGCCCTTGCTGAGCTAATAACCGGAGTCTTCACCTTGGGGATTCCCTTGGTTGCCAGCATGTGGGAGCTAACAATCGCCTGGTTGATTGTTTTAGCAACCCTGAAAAACGTCGTAGCCGCCGCCGGACCGACCGCTAGAAAATCGCTGGTGCCTGATATCGCGGCCCCTGCCGGAATGACATTAGATCGAGCGAATTCAATCCACGAGGGTGTTTTTGCTACGGGATTCGCCCTGGGTCCAGCCTTGGCAAGTTTTTGTATTGCTTGGATTGGGTCGGCTGAAACTTTCATCGTGGTCGCGGCCTTTGCGCTTACCAGCGGTGTGATTGCTTCTTTTATTCGGGTTTTAGAGCAGCACGAGTTGGGGGACGAGGGAGAGAAAGAGCCGTTTCGCATTTACGCGATGCAGGGGTTCAAGATATTGTTCGCCACCCCTTCTGTCTTGGTGATGATGTCGGCAATCGTTATTTTGGCTGTTGTCTATCTACCGACCGAGATGGTGGTTTTACCCAGCTATTACAAATCGCTCGGTGACCCGGAGGGCCTGGGGCTGTTGATATCCGCCATGGCGGGGGCCTCGATTTTTGGAGCGCTATTTTTCGAGCAGATTCACCGGTTCCTGAGCTATTCAACGATTTTGCGCATCGGAGTATTGGGTGTTCCGCTGGCAATGCTTCCGATGAGTCAGTTGCCAGATCAGTGGGCAATGCTAGTTGGCGCGCTGGTATTGGGGCTGGCTTGGGGTCCTTTATTACCGCTTTTGAATACCGTTATTCAACGCAAAATCCCGGCCAATAAACGTGGCCGGGTGTTCGCGTTGGAAATGGCAATCTGGAATGCCGGGCCACTGATCTCGATGGTGGGTGTCGGTGCCGCGGTTGACGGCCTCGGTGTTCAACCCACCTACACGGCTTTGGCGGTCGGGGTTCTGATTGCCGGTGTGATTGTGTCTTTTAGCCCGCACATCAAATCCATCAACACATAAATCGATACTTTGCTTTAGATAAGACCCGCCACCGAATCCATTATTTCAGTTGGTCTAAAGGGATATTTAGCAATCTCGGCATCATCTGAGATGCCAGTTCGAACCAGAATCGTATACAACCCGGCTTCAATGCCTGCCACAACATCGGTGTCCATTCGGTCGCCAATCATGCCGGTGGACTTGGAGTGGGCATCAATCTTGCGCATTGCCGAGCGGAACATCATCGGGTTCGGTTTCCCTACTATGTAGGGGGCCTTGCCAGTAGCGGCAGAGATTAGAGCGGCAATCGAACCAGTTGCCGGAATCGGACCCTCCGGGGACGGCCCTGTGACATCCGGGTTTGTCGTGATGAACTTAGCGCCCTTATTGATGAGTCGAATCGCCTTGGTGAGTGAATCAAAGCTTAGGTTTCTGGTTTCCCCGAGGACCATGTAGTCGGGGTTCACCTCGGTCATCACATAGCCAATCTCGTGCATAGCGGTGGTGAGGCCCGATTCGCCAATCACAAAAGCCGAGCCTTTGGGTTTTTGGCTCCTTATGAAATCTGCGGTTGCCAGAGCCGAGGTGTAGATGCGATCTTCTGGGACATCCAAGCCTCCGGCTTGGAGTCTCGCTGCTAAGTCTCTGGGGGTGTAGGTGGAATTATTGGTGAGAACTAGAAACGGTGTTCCCGCTCGGGTCCACTTTTCAATCAACTCCGGAGCCCCAGGAATTGCTCTTCCTTCGTGCCAAAGCACCCCATCCATGTCGGTGAGCCAGCTAAGAATATGGGATCGGTCAGTCATACCCAAAGCCTAGCTTTAGGCTGTGGAGAGTGAGTGATGAAAATCTAACCGGTACCCATGAACAATCAACCTGGGGAGTCGGTCCTTGGCCGGGTGAATTACCAGATTCTTCGCACCCTAATTTTGAAAGATTTGACCCCGAGCTTCTTGCAAATGGCGACACCAGAAACGTGATCGATAAGTATCGCTATTGGACAATGGTGGCCATTGTCGCTGAGCTTGATACTCATCGCCACCCCTATCACGTGGCGATTGAGAACTGGCAGCACGATTTAAACATTGGTTCAATCGTTCGCACCGCCAACGCTTTTTTGTCAAAAGAGGTGCACATAGTGGGTAACAGGCGCTGGAATCGGCGCGGTGCGATGGTGACAGATCGATACCAGCACGTGAGGCACGTGCCAACAATTGACGAGTTTGTTCAGTGGGCAAGAACCGGAGCGGCCGATGGCGGCAAGCTTCCAATCATTGCAATTGACAACGTGCCAGGCTGCAAGCAGCTCGAAAATATACAGCTTCCCAAAGAGTGCGTGTTTTTATTCGGTCAAGAAGGCCCTGGCCTTTCGCAAGAGGCCCTAGATGCAGCGGACATGGTTTTGGAAATTACTCAGTTTGGTTCTACTAGATCCATTAATGCGTCGGCGGCAGCTGCAATAACCATGCACACGTGGGTTATGCAACACGTTTTTGGGTAGACTCTAAAAGGGCCGTTAGCCCAAAGATCCCCGCAGTTTTAGGAAAGGGATAACCATGCCTGCAGTAGTTCTAGTTGGAGCCCAGTGGGGCGATGAGGGCAAAGGGAAAGCCACCGACCTGCTTGGCGACAGAGTTGATTACGTAGTTCGCTATCAGGGCGGCAATAACGCTGGTCACACCGTGGTTATCGGCGATAAAAAGTTCGCCTTGCACCTATTGCCCTCCGGCATCCTTACCCCAAAGGTGATCCCAGTAATCGGTAATGGTGTGGTGATTGATCTCGAGGTTCTCTTCCGCGAGATTGATGGATTGAACGATAAGGGTGTAGACACCTCGAAGCTAATCATCTCCTCTAATGCCCACATCATCACCCCATATCACGTCACCATCGACAAGGTCACCGAGCGCTTTTTAGGTAAGCGAGCAATCGGCACTACCGGCCGCGGGATTGGCCCCACCTATGGCGACAAGATGGGCAGACTCGGTATCCGAGTCCAGGACTTATTTGACCCAAGCATCCTTTTGCAAAAGGTGGAAGCGGCCCTGGTTCAGAAAAACGACATCTTGGTAAAGCTTTATAACCGGGCAGCTGTGAAGCCCGAAGAAGTCGTTGAGCACCTGCTGTCCTTCGCCGAGCGCCTCAGGCCAATGGTCAAAGACACCTCACTGGTTTTGAATAACGCACTGGGTGATGGCAAGACTGTTTTGTTGGAGGGCGGCCAGGGAACCCTTCTGGATGTTGACCACGGAACCTACCCTTTTGTAACTTCTTCTAACCCAACCGCCGGTGGCGCCACCACCGGCTCAGGAATTGGGCCAACCAAGATCACCGGCGTTATCGGGATCCTCAAGGCCTACACCACCAGGGTTGGGTCAGGCCCATTCCCGACCGAGCTATTTGATGACCTGGGCGCATTCCTAAGAACCGTTGGACACGAGGTTGGAGTAACCACCGGCCGTAACCGACGTTGTGGTTGGTTCGATGCTCCGATTGCCAAGTATGCGACTCGAATTAATGGACTCACCGACATCTTTTTGACCAAGCTAGATGTGCTGACTGGGCTAAAAGAGATTCCAGTCTGTGTTGCCTACGACATTGACGGCGTTCGCAGCGAGGAGATTCCGGTTTCTCAAACCGACTTCCACCACGCCAAGCCAATATATGAAATGTTCCCGGGTTGGGATCAGGACATCACTGGTGTTACAACATTCGAGGGACTCCCAAAGACCGCCCAGGAATATGTTTTGGCATTAGAGAAACTCAGTGGCACCAGAATCAGCGCCATTGGGGTCGGACCCGATCGCAATGCGACCATTGTTCGTCACGATATGTTGGGCTAGGGCTGCACGAGCCAATCAAAACCCTGGTTTCCAAGAGCACGAAGGTAATCTGTGCTCGAAACTCTAGGGTTCCGATAGCGAGCCACAATTAGGGATATCTCATTCGAGAGCCCCTTTCTGTCGCGCTCAAACAAGTCCTGTATGAAGTGGCTTCCTGAGATAACTCGAGTATCCAGAATTATTGCAACATTATTCTTTGACAAGAGGGTTGAAGCCATCTTCGGTTAGGGCGTATAGCCCAGCCTTCTCGCTGACCTCGATTAGCTCTTTGAACGCCACTTCTCTTTTATCTCTCAATTGGTCCTCTAGCACCAACAGATCGGAGAAGCGAATTCGCCGGTGGCTTCCGGTTGATTGGACTGGAGTGTGAAACTCCTTCAATAGTTTTATCAAGGTTGGCCTAGAGATACCCAGGAAATCAGCCGATTGCTGAGAGGTCAATAGAGCAGTCTCTGAGGTCACAGTAATTTCATTTCCAGCAATGTGCTCCTGGGCCATCTTTTTTAGGGCTCTGTTGAAAGACTCGCCTAATTCTAAAACCTGTCCCTCAAGGGTGAGCTCTAGGTTGGAGGACTCATTTATTAGTGTGGACGCTGTTCTTCTGAGATCGGTGTTTGAATCGAGAGTTATCCGCATTCCACCAGCCTAATCGCAAGAATCGAAAATCGCAAGAATCGAAAATTTACAGAACTAAATTATCTTGCCGGAGTGGCCTAATCACATCGAGGGTTAGTGAACTTTTATTACCAAACTCATCCCAATAAAATCTTGCACTGCACCTAGCACGGCCGTCGAACTGCTTGAGCTCCTTGGCGAATTCCAGCGCTTCTTCGCGAGGAATGTAACCAACAGTCTCCTGGCCAGTTTCGATTCGAACCGCGTTTGGATCGTGGATGTTGTTGGGTTCGGTTTCGACTATCACCCATATTTCATCCTTGCCAGGGTGTTTGTCTTTGAGCCACCCGCCAAAATTATCGAGCATCTCTTTATAAGCAAACTCGCCTCGGACTTCTTGGGAGTAGCTGTCGTCGCCCTTGAGAGTCGGAAGGCTATTCATGTATTTGTCGTAGCGAGCTTGCTCTTGAGCAATCGACCTAGTCAGTGTCTTTCCGGCCTTTTTTAGTTTCTTTTTCTGGCTTCTTGCGATGAAAAACCACAGCAGCAATGCAAAAATGACGTATTCCAAAATTTCCCCTCCAATCACTCCAACGCTATCTTGTGCCAGTGACAACTATTCTTGGCGCCTTGAGATGATTGACTAGCTGCCCGTCAGAAGCGGTATTTGGGTCTTTCATGTTCGAATCAGAGATCCCACCGATTAGCCCAGAATGCATTCCATGCGACAACTCGGGGCTGTGACTGGCGATTTTTTTGCAAAAGACTGGGCTTGCCCGCACTTGCAGGGTTTCGGTCGAACAATCGGATAAGCCGAGTAAGTATTTCTTGGTCGGCTACGCCTTGGGCTCAATTCGATAATTCTCCTGATAATCACAACAAAAGCCGTTCCTGGTGAAGCACAATTAGACGTGACCGATTCGACCCCTACCCCAGAAGAGCTGGAGAAAATCCCCTACCCGGATGAAGCTTTCAACACCTGGGGGGCGGCTTCGGTAGGAATTGACCCCTTGGCAGCGAGTTTCACTTCGCTGCCCTATCAGCCGGTAAGACCCCACGTACCTTTTTACCGCTTTGTGGCTTTTCCGGATATTTTAGATTTGCGCAAGGCTGGCTACGAGATGGAACGTTTTGTTCCACTTTTTGATCGGCTAGAAGATGTTCGCTATCGCGAGGCGCTGCAGCTCAGCGAAATGCTGCACTACCCTTCTCCGGCTCTTATTTGGAACCCAAAGCGGGCCCGGCACCTAGAGCTCGAGGTTAGGGCTCAGCTGCACGAACACGGGCTAGGAGACATCCCACCGCTTCTGAGAAGATTTCTAGCCAAGGCTTTCCCGGGTGACACAATCAGCTATTTAAGCGTGGACCTCATGACCGTATTTTTCTGGGCATCGCTCGCCGAATTGGCCGATGACCTGGCTTGGCGAAACCCAAACCTAGAGGCGAAGGCTGAATACCTAAGGTTTCCGCTAAGGACAATCGAAATTTAAATTTCACTCAAAGGGGAAAGCAGTTTTTTGAGCGCCGGCAGATCGGCCTCGGCCCAATCAAGATTTGCAAGTGCTTTTTCGCCCACCCAAATAAGCTCGGAGTGGTCAGTTGAGAAAACTGGCTTTTCAACGGTCAATCGGGCCAAAAAGCAAATTAGCTCAATGCCATTGGTGACGCTTTGATCAAAAAGCGAAAGCACTTCGATTTCGACATTGAGTTCTTCTTTTATTTCGCGCCTTAGGGCGATTTCTAGATCTTCTCCCGGTTCGGCCTTGCCACCAGGGAACTCCCATTTATTGGGAGTGGATTTCCATGAACCACGCTTCGCACAAAAAAAGTTGCCGTCTTCATCTTGGATGATGGCGGCAACTACTTTTATTGGGAAATCTTTTGGTTCCATAAACCAAAGGTTACTCGGGAAGATTGGCCTCGATTAAAGAAACGATCGCCTCGTCGTCTGGTTTGGTGGTGGGCCTGAAGCGGTGGATCTCACCGTTGGGCAAGATCACGAACTTCTCGAAGTTCCACATAACTGGCCCTGCGAGCCCGTGAGAATCCTTGGTTTTCACAAGTGACTTATATAGCTCGTGGCGCTTGCGGCCATTGACTTCGGCCTTTTGAGTCATAGGAAAGCTAATCCCCCAGGTGGTGGAGCAATATTCCGCAATTGCGTCTTCGTCTTTGAGTTCTTGCTTGAAGGAACCCGAAGGGACCCCCAACACCGTAAAGCCACGTGCCTGGTACTTTTGCTGAAGCTCTTCGAGAGTCTCATACTGCGGGCTAAGGCCACAACGAGACGCGACATTCACCACCATGACAACCTTGCCGGCATAGTCTTGGAAGCTCTTTTCAGAGCCATCTAGCATTGTGAGTTTCGAAGTTAGTTCCATGTGTCTAAACAACCGCCTCTATTGGGAAATAATTTCACGGACAAGTTCAAATCCGAGGTCTCAGACCGACGAGGGTTTTAGTTGAATCTAATGCCCCGTTATTTTTTGCATGAGACGCCGGAGCACCAACAGGGTGAAGCCAAGCCCCAGGCCGAAAATTGTAAAGCCGATTATATAAATGGCAACCCCGCCGACCCCGACTTCTTCGGGGTTTAGGAACCAATAAGGCCAAACGTCATCGATTGAACCCCGAATAATCGAGTAGGTGATCCAGATCAGCGGGAAAACCAAAAGCCAGGGTGCTTTTGAAAGGCTTGGCTTTGGCCCCTTCACTGAAAATAGGTAATCGAGGGTGACAAGGATTGGGCCATAGGTGTGAATGATGAGGTTCGGTAATACCGGCCAGTCGTAGCCGAGATCTAGCGGGCTGCCCGATTCGTCTCCCAAAAATAGGTGATAGCCGGCACCAATTACAATCATCGCGACCGTTGCTCCCAGGCGAATCACATTCAATCGAACGGTTTCTCTTTTGTGGTTCAAAAGCAGTGCTCCAGAAATCAAGAGCACGACCCCGGCATAGATAGCCGAGTCGATGCTTAGGTAGGTGAAGTACTCCAAGGGGCGAAATAAGTTATTGGCAATTCGGTCGGTGATCTGCCAGACCACCGAGCCCAAAAGGGCAATCCCTAATAGCAACCTAAACGAGCCAAAAGTGGTTTTATAAGTCATTCTCAAACCCTATTTGGATTGCTCCAGAAAGCCGATGAGGGCGTTCAGGAATTCTTTGGGTTTTTCTTCGTTTGGTAAGTGCCCGGCATTTGGAATCACCACAAGATCAGAGCCGGGCAGCTCTCCAGCCAGGCGAATCGAGCTATCGGTTTCAACAATCTGATCGTTATCGCCAGTGATAATTAGTGTTCTAACGCTGAGTCCGGGAAGTCGATTGGTGAGATTTAGCTCTCTGTCGGCCTTGTTGAACTCCCAGAAACCTCGCTCCCACCCTTCAACTTCGAGCGGTGCCGTGTAGTTAGCCCTGGTTTCTTGGGTTATTTTGGATTCGTCGTTATAGCTTTGATCTAGAACCGAAAGCCCACTCTCGGCAATCGAAGAAACCAATAGCGGACCGACGTGATCCAACTGCGGAATCTTGAAAAGAATATTTAGCCAGTCAGGCGATCCGCCGGTTTCATAAACCGCAGGGGCCTCTAGAACTAAAGATGTCACGGTGTCTGGCTTATCTAGTGCGTAAGCCAAGGCCAGCGAACCCCCGGCACTGTGGCCAACAATCACGACCTTCTTACCCTGACCAAATTTATTGATCAACTCATCAATCACGGCGAGTTGCCCGGCTGAGGAATAGGGATTTATGCCCTCCCAGCTGGTCGGGCGATCGGTGAAACCAAAAGCGGCCCGGTCGTAGGCGATGACGTGCCCGAATTCGCCCAGCGGTTCAATAACTTGATTCCAAGTTAGAGCGCTAGAGCCAAAACCGTGCAGCAAAAGGATTAATCGGTTGGAATCCGGGCTACCCGATTCCACATAGTGGACCTGGTGGTTCAGGACTTCAACAAACTTTGATTCTGCTCCCCAGGAGAGAGCCGCCGCCGCCTTGTTATCGAGGGTTCCCGAGGTTCCGACCGGGACCAGAAAAGGCCCCACCAGCACTAGAGCCAGGAGGGAGCCGAGAATTATTTTGCTTCGTTTTTTCATGCTTTAGGAAACTTTAGACAAGTTTTCGCCAATTGCACTAATCGCAGGCTATAAATTCTTGGCCCTTCAACCAAGTGAATAATCGCGTTGTGTGAAAGACAGTTTGTTTCTTATGGCCGAAACTGGGCTAGCCTGTTTGGATACCGCAAGGAGCAATTAATGCTAAATACCCGTTCGCTTATTTCTAAGACCCCTTCAGCAAGCTTCGAAAAGGGCGAGATGCCGCTGAGGGCCATGGCCCCGGATCGGGTAGCAATCAGCATCAAGTTCTCCGGTATTTGCCACTCTGATATTCACCAGGTGCGCGACGAATGGTCAGAAGGCATCTTTCCGATGGTGCCCGGTCATGAGATTGTTGGTGAGGTGACCGAGGTTGGCTCGGCAGTAACCAAGTTCAAGGTGGGGGACCGAGTTGGCGTCGGGACCTTCGTGGATTCTTGTGGCACCTGCTACCCGTGCAAATCGGGACGCGAGAACTATTGCCGGACCGGCAACGTTCAGACCTATAACGGCAAGCACTACGACGAAGAAGTCACCTACGGCGGTTATGCCCAGAACATAGTTGTAAAAGAGCACTTTGTTCTAAAGGTTCCAACCAACATCGACTTTGCAGCCTCAGCACCACTTTTGTGTGCTGGCGTGACTGTTTACGAGCCCCTGAAGCACTGGAAGGCCGGACCGGGCATGAAGGTCGCCATTTTGGGCCTCGGTGGCCTGGGCCACATGGCAGTGCAGTTTGCAGTTGCGATGGGAGCCGAGACCTATGTGCTTGGTCGCTCTCTAAATAAGGCACAAGACGCCAAAGACATGGGAGCACTTGATTACTTGATCACCTCGGAAGCGATGGAAACCCATAAAGACTTCTTTGACATCATCCTGAACACCACCAGCGCCGATCTAGATGTTGATGCCCTTTTGGCAATGCTGCTAGTGGGTGGGTCACTAGTGAACGTTGGGCTTCCAGGAACCGACCAAAGTTATAACCCATTTAGCTTGGTAACCGGCTTGAAGTCAATCGCAGGCGCCAATACCGGCAGCATCCAAGGCACTCAAGAGATGCTCGATTTTTGTGGCGAGCACAACATTGTCTCAATCATCGAGATGGTTGACGCCACCGACCCCGGGGCCATCGATGCAGCCTACGAGCGCGTTGTTGGCAGCGACGTGAAGTATCGCTTTGTGATTGATGCGGCGACTATATAAGAGGAGCTCAAAAAATGAAGCAAAACAAAATCGGTCCTTGGCAGGTATCGGCAATGGGCATCGGCTGCATGAACCCTTCATGGGCTGGCGGCAGCGCCCTTGATGAAACCCTGCGCCAAGAATCCGCTATTCCAGCGTTGCATGCCGGCATGGATGCCGGGATCACACTCTTTGACACTGCGGATATGTATGCTCCAACCTGGGACAGCTTCGGCCATAACGAGCTGTTTGTTGCAGAGGCGCTTCGCACTTGGTCGGGCACTCAAGAACAAAAAGACAAGGTCGTCATTGCCACCAAGGCCGGTATCTCTCGCCAGCCAGGAGAAAAGTTTGGCCGCAACGGCAGTTTGGATTATTTATTGCGAGCCGCCGAAGCGTCTGCAGGCCGGCTTGGAGTTGAGAAGATTCAGCTTTGGCAGCACCACAGACTAGATCCAAGCATTTCTTTTGAGCAGCAGTTTGAGAACGTTTTGGCTCTGAAGCAATCTGGCATCGTTGAACAAATTGGTGTTTCCAACTACGACGCCAAGCAACTCGAGATTGCGGTCAAGATGGGAGGCACCCCGAGTGAGGGTGGTGTTGTATCGATTCAAAACGAGTTCAGCCCGCGCTACCGACACGATTTAGATGTGTTGGCAGTGTGTGAGAAATATGGCATCGCTTTTTTGCCTTGGTCGCCTCTTGGTGGCACAAGGGCAAAAGGCGAGGTATCCGGCTCGAGTGCCTTTGAGCAAATGGCCAATAAGTATTCAGCCAGCCCATTTGCAATCGCTCTTGCCTGGCTAATGCACTACAGCCCAACTGTGATTCCAATTCCCGGGGCCACCAGGATTGACAGCGTTGAGGACTGCGCAAAGAGCACCGAGATCGAGCTTTCCCAACAGGACTTTGAATACCTAAGCCAGAATCTACCAACCGAGATACCGGTGTCCGACGAGCTCACTCCAAAGCCGCAATACCGCTAACCACAAAAAGTTATCCACAGCCCCAAAACTGTGATATCACCATGTTTGCAGGGCTGCGGAGTGCCTGATGGAAGTGCGAATTTATCGCGACGAACTCATATCCCATCCAAAAGGCCTGCCTAGGTGGCGTCTCGATCGAGCGGGGTCCGGCATGAGAGCTAACGCTCACGGCTCTATGGCCACTCCAGCTTTTTGGGTAGTGAAATGTCAGGTGTTAGCTCATGGTCAATTCGACGGGATGACGCTCTCGAGGTGCCACACTTTGGCCACTATGCGCCAGCCGTCTGGGCCGTCAACGAAAGACAGCTGATCAACGAAGATGCTGTCGAGCACCCGCAGGCGCACGCGAACCATTGCGGCAGTATCGCTTAGCCAGTCCACGACGATGATCTCGTCGTCGCGGTCTTGACCCACGGATGCCGGAGATGGGCGATTTGCCACGACTTCTCTCCAGGCGGGGTATGGGTCGACGGTGATGGTGCCTTCGTCGACGTCGAAGAGCGAGCTCTCCGGGTGAAAGACGCTGTTGAGAAGCTCAACATCGCAGGCGTGCAGCGCGCGGAAGTAGACGTCGACGGCATCGAGAAGTTCTGCAGATCGGGTCATACTGAATCCTAACCCGTGCAAACTCCCCCTAGGCGAACTGATCGGGTGCGAAACCTGAAACTGAGAACCACGGTGCGAACGTGCCGACGGCGCAAGTGAAGGCGAAGGTGAATACGCTGGAATTCTAGAATGTGACATCGGTACCGTCGGGGACGACCTGCGCATTGTGGCCAAGGGTGAGGTGTCTGGATCAAGTGATTTTGAGCAAATGACCGATAAGTATTCAGCCAGCTCTTTTGCAATCGCACTGGCTTGGCTGATGCACTTCAGCCCGACTGCGATTCCAATCCCCGGCGCCACAAGGATTGAAAGCGTTGTGGACTGCGCAAAGAGCACTGAGATTGAGCTTTCTCAACAAGACTTTGAATACCTAAGACAGAATCTCCCAACTCAGATACCGGTGTTCGACCAGCTCACTCCAAAGCCGCAATACCGCTAACCACAAAAAAGTTACTCACAGCCCCCAAACCGCTATTTCACCATGTTTGTAATACTGAGCCGTGCCTGATATCTACTCAGGTGCTACATTGTAGAACATGGAGAATAAAGTGGGAATTAGAGAGCTGAAACAAAACCCATCGGCAATTATTGCTCGCGTGAAAGCCGGGGAGGAGTTCATCGTTACCGAGCGCGGGGTTGCGGTGGCAAGAGTGACTCCAATACAAAAAGGGATCCTGGCTGAAATGCTGGATTCGGGAGAGCTAAGTGCCGCCAGAAATACTCTGCAAGACTTCCTAAAGAGTTCGAGTGCTGTCAAATCTCAAAAGGCCACGCCCACCTCAGAGGAGATGCTCGCCATAACCAGAGGCGAAAGGCTTTGAAAAACGCTTATTATCTCGACACTTCAGCTGCCCTAAAGCTCGTGAAACTTGAGGCCGAGACCCCATTCTTGGAGGCTTGGATGGCGTCCGAAAAATCACCCGTTTTGATCTCAAGCGACCTCTTGCGAACTGAACTAATCGGCAATGTCTTGCGCTTAGTACCCGAAGGGTTACATAGAGCCCACGACCTAATGGCAGAGATCAGCTTTATGAAAATAAAGAGCGAGATTTGCACCCAGGCAGCCATGCACGTCGGCCTTGGCCTCGGAACTCTTGACGCTATTCATTTGGCAAGCGCGATGGCATGCTCGTCAGAAATAAAAGGCTTAATCACCTACGATAAAAAACTGATTTGGGCATCAAAGAAAGCGGGTATTGGTTCCATAACCCCAATCGCTTGATCTATTTCGATGGATTCGCCATTCACCGATCAAGCCAATTAACCCCAAAACCGGGCTAAATCCAGATTGTTAATCCAAGATTACTGAGCCAGCGATAGGTCTGCACCAAACTCAAAAAGCTCTTATCTAGCGCAGGTTTCGATCAAAAAAGCCCTTAAGCAAATCCGCATAGCGCTCCGTTTCGGTGAGCATCCCCTCAGTATGGTTTGCTCCAACAAAGGTCTCCAGTTCGATATTCGCTCCAACCGATTTTGCGTAGTTGTAAAAATCGACTGAACTTTGATAGTCCAGACGCTCATCCTGATCACCGTGGAGAATAAGCATTGGTCGATTGCCAGCTGCTTCAATGCCGGTTTTGGCGCTAGTTTCACCAAGGTCCACCCCGTGAAATAGATTCGCTGAGATTTCCGCAAACTGCCATAAGAAACCCGGGAAGCCCTGGAACTCGACCTCGGTGGTGGCAGCCTTTGAAAAATCAAAAATGGTGCCCTCCATTGCAAATGCAGAAACGTTCTCTGTTTTCGCAGGCAGCAGGGAGGTCATGATTGCCCCGCCTGAAACCCCGAACATTCCTATGCTCCCCGAGCGAAGATTCTTCTCGCTCTTTAGCCAGCTGGCGACCTCGGCAAAGTCTGAGGATTCTTCTTGCCCTGCGGAGTGGCGGCCATCGGTGCAGGTCGAGCCGCCCGTGTCTCGCATGTCAACCAAAAGAACGTTGAAACCCGATTTCACCAGCATCGCTGATGGCAAAAGGGTGTTGAAGTCTCTTCTAGAAGTGCCGATGCCGTGGGTGACAATGACCGTCTTGTTGTTTGTCTCTAGCGGAGTAATCCACCAGGCCTCGAGCATTACATCAGGTGCAACAGGAATTTCAACCGTGTCATAGGGGACTCCGGTAAGCCACCACTCAGATATGTCATAGCCCACCCACTTATTCCAGCTCGAAGAAGGGTATGGCCCAGAGTTAAAGGTTGAGGTGTAAAAAGCCTCGGGGGAGTTATCAAGATCATCAGCATTTATGCCACAAGGCACTGAGGTTCCAGAGGTGTAAACATAGTCACCGATTGCTAGGCCCCCGGCAGTAAAGGCAACCACCAGTGCTCCGGCAGAGATTGCTGCAATCTTCATTGATTTACGCATAGGTCAAACTAACACACTCACAGGTGGGCGTATTGTCTAGTTGTCTTGGGTTAAAGCAACTCCCAAAAAAAGCCTAAATTGGCGCTGAGCCCTTGAAAATTTCTGGCCATCAAAGCGATAGTTAGCAATGATCTGAGAGTCGGATTGGGTCTAGTTACTCAAAGCCAAGAGGTATTCAACCATCGCCTGCGCCATGGCCTCTCTGGCCGGAACTAGGTACTTTCTTGGGTCAGACAGCGAACCACCGTTTGCGAAGTGCTCGGCAACCGCTTTATTGAAGACCAAGTTGAACTCGGTTGCCACATTCACCTTGGCAATCCCAGCGGCTAGTGCTTTTTTTAGCTCGGGAATCGCGACCCCGGAAGAACCGTGTAACACAAGTGGAACTGGGACGGCGCTCGCGAGCTGGCTAATCAATTCAAGATCCAAACTTGCGGATTTCTCGGTCATGGCGTGGGAGCTGCCAACCGCAACGGCCAAGCCAGCTATGCCGGTGGCAGCAACAAACTCGGTCGCCTCAGAAGGCTTAGTTCTAACTCCAGGGGCATGAACCCCGTCCTTGCCGCCAACCTCACCAAGCTCAGCCTCGAACCAAACCCCTTTTGCCGATGCGGCCCGAGCTAAATCTCTAGTGGTGGCTAGGTTCTGTTGATAAGAAAGCTTGGAACCATCGAACATCACCGAGCTAAAGCCCAACTCAATTGCTTCTAAGACAAGCTCGGGCCTTGTTGCATGGTCGAGGTGCACTGATATATCGGCACTACTTTGGCGAGCAAGCGCTAATAGCGCCAAGCCCATTGGCTCAAGTGAACCGTGGTAATCAACCGTATTTTCAGAAAGCTGCATCACCAAACCTGTGCCGCTTTGTTCGGCAGCCTGAATCAGGGCTTCGCCCTGTTCGAGCAAGATGGCATTGGCCGCCACTACAAAGCTCTGCCGGCTAAGAATGGCTCCGGTTGTTTTTAGGGTCATGAGACTTCTTCCACTTCTAAGGCGTTGGCCAAATTGGCCAATTTCTCCCAGTCGATTTGCCCGGCCACGGGCTCAAGCACTGCCAAGCTCCCGGCCGCGGCTGCATTTTGAAGCAGCTGAGACTCAGTGAAGCCTTGATCTAAACTCCAGCTTGCCGCAGCGACCATCGCATCACCGGCCCCGGTTGGATTGCCCTCCACCTTTGAAACCCGAACCGAGAGCACCTTTTGGTTTATAAAAAGCTTGGCCCCTAATTCCCCCAGCGAAACTAAAACCCGTTTTGCGCCAAGTGACAGTAAATGCGCAGCCCCTAGTTCAACTGATTCCATGCCCGTGGCGGCGAATAGTTCTTCCTGGTTTGGTTTTAGTAGATCAAAGCCAAGCTTGGCAGCCTCGATAAGCGCAGTGCCGGAGGTGTCGATCACGGTTATTGGAAAATTGTCTCTGATTCGCTTTAGTAGCCGGGAGATTTGCTGGCTTGTCAGCTCGGCTGGTAGCGAGCCACTGAGGACTCCGACCGAAGCGTCTCGGGCGCCTTGAATGATGGCTAAAAAGGCTTCAAATTCAGATTCCAAAATGCTAGGGGCCGGCTCATTAAAAACCGTTGCATCTTTGTCAACAACACTCACGCAGGTTCTAGTCTCGGCGACCGTCTCAACTGCTTGGTAGCTAATTTCAAGTTTCTCAAGCTCTGCATGGAGCCACATTCCGGCCCGGCCCCCGGCTGGCAGAATCAACGCGGTTTGGTGCCCACCCGATTTGAGCACGCGAGCAACATTGAGTGCTTTACCGCCGGCGAGCTTATAGCTTCTTTGAACCCTGTGGGACTCGCCCAACACCAGCTTCTGCACCTGGTAAGTGACATCAATCGCTGGAGAGAGGGTGATAACGGCGATCAAGAGCTTTTTAGCCGATCTATTGCGCTCAGGGCGGCTCCGATGCAGCCGGAGGTGCCCTCAAGCTTCGAGATAAGAATCTTTGGCCTTAGCTGAATGCCTAAGACCTTATCGAGCTCTTTTTCTAGGCTTGGCGCGAAATCTGGATCGGCATCGGCGATGCCACCTGCGATAACAACGGCTTGGGGGCCAAGGGTGCTAGCCACAAAATGAATGCCGAAAGCGAGTGCTTCGTAGAACTCACTTCTGAGTTCTCTGGCAATTTGATCTAGTTCTTTACGAGCGTTCAGGATTAAATCCGGGGTGGCGTCTTTACCGCTGAGCGCTTTATAGTTTCGAACTAAAGCGCCACCAGAAACTGTCATCTCCATGCAGCCGGTCTTGCCGCAAACGCAAGGCCTATCGTTTCTGGTCGGGGCATGGCCAATCTCGCCGACTGCGCTGTGTGGTCTATAGATGGCCCCGTTGATTACCAAGCAGGCCGCAAGGGCTGTGCCAATCGCCATGATCATTGCTGAGTCGTAACCTTTGGCCGCGCCAATTCTGAACTCGGCATAACCGCTGGCGGTCACGTCGTGCTCTAAATAAACCGGAATCCCAACTAGTTCCTGAAGTTTTTGGACAATTGGAAGATTGCGCCAGCCTAGGGTTCCCGAAAAAACTGCGATGCCGTTTTGGGCGTCGACAATCCCCGGCACGCAAAGCCCAACCACCGCGATCTCGTGTTTATTTAGGTAGCTTTTTACAATCTCTGCCAAGACCTCAATAGCTTGTTCGCCGGACGCGTCCTTCTTTGGAGTCTTGGTTCTGCGCAATTGGCTAACAACGCCTTCGGGCGAGACCAAGCCAGACTTTATGCTGGTTCCACCAAGATCAATCCCAAGTATTTTCACTATCGAAACCTAGCAAGCCTTTAGCTCAGGACGATTGATCTCGAGAGGTGTCTGGGGTTATCGGCGTCTAGACCTTTAGCCTCGGTGATTGCAAGGGCTACGCGCTGAGCCATCACCAAGCTTGCCATTGGGTCTAGATCCGAGTGCACAAACTTCGCACCGGTCTTGGCGACATCCTTTTCCAAACCGGCCGGAACTTCTCCCAAAACCCAAACACTGCGCCCTGGCTCTGCTATCGAAATTGGACCGTGGCGATAATCCATAGCCGGGTACGCCTCAGCCCAGTACTGTGAGGACTCTCTAGTTTTGAGCGCGGCTTCCTGAGCCAAGCCAATGGTCCAACCGGTTCCCAAAAAAGTAATCTGAGTGCTAGCCACTAGCTCGGCATCCAGCTCTTGGGCCAAAACACTCCGGCAATCAGCGATTGCGCCAGTTAGATCTTCACCGAAGTGAGTGCGCAAAAGCGCCAATACTGAAGTGGCATATCGGGTCTGTAACACCGACTGCTCGTCGGCAAAATCTAAAACAATCACTTCCTTGGCTAGCTCGGCGCATGGCGAGTCGGCAACGGCTGTGATCACAACAGTGTTCTGGCCGGAGAGTTTTTCAAGAAGCTCAATTACCTCGGTAGTCTCGCCAGAACGGGTGATTGCAACTACTCGGTCGTATTTGCGATTAATCGGAAACTCGTTAGCGGTGAAGGCATCCGATTCCCCGAGACCCTCGCTCTCGCGCATGACCGCCGCGGACATCGACATAAACCAGCTGGTGCCACAACCCACAAAGGCGACTCTTTCACCCCTAGCCGGCAATTGATGAGCTACCGATGAGTGCAAAGCAACTACCTGCTCCCAGGTCTCTGGCTGGCTGAGTACTTCTGCGCTGGCGAATGTTGCCACTGGATGCCCCTAATGTCGAAAAGAAGAAAAAATAGAATCTTGTCCTTATTATTGAGCAAAACATCAAAATAGTGCAAATAAACCTACGGTTCTGAGTGAATATTCTCTCAGATGAAGAACGCTTAACTCCCAGAAGAGCAGTAAATCAGAGTTATTACTCGCATTTATAACGAATCAGACACTTTGATTTTTTTCGATTGTAATCAGACTGTAACAATCAAAACTATGCATAATAAATAAATAATTATTAGCATTGCCTCAGGTTCTGGGTCCATTCGGCCTCAGTTTCCCCAAGCAGTCGATCTTGGTTGGTCGACAAATCGAAAGGAAATACATGATTAAGAGGGGATTAAAGCGCGGCACTGCAGTTGCGGCGTCTGGTCTAGTTGCAGCGTTGACACTTGCTGGCTGTGCAGCATCAACAGAGACTTCAAGCGACGCGCCAGTAACCATTCGTATGATCGCTGCCCAGTACACCGATGCCATGCAGCCTTATTACGATGACCTAGTTACCCGCTTTGAGGCGGAGAACCCAAACATCAAAGTAGAGGTAGAGGTAGTTAGCTGGAACGATATCGACCAGAAGCTAAAGACCATGGTTCAAACCGGTGATCTTCCCGACATTGGTAACTTGAACTACTTCTCATCTTTTGCAGCCGATGACTTGCTTTACACCGCTGAGGAGCTAGTGCCAGCCGATGTATTGGCAGACATGGTTCCAACCTTTATCGAGAACTCAAAGTACAACGGAGTCGCCTATGCGGTTCCCGACCTAGCCTCAGCCCGTTTGTTCTTTTATAACAAGGACATTCTTGCTGCAGCCGGTGTTGCAGTTGCAGACCTAGAGACTTGGGATGGCCTAGAGCTAGCGATGCAGAAGATCAAGGCTTACGACTCTTCAATCGTTCCATTGGCATTGCCACTTGGACCAGAGGAAGCCCAGGCCGAGTTCATGATTTGGGCTAACTCGAACGACGGTGGCGTATTCGCCGACGGCGAGTGGAGCATCACCTCAGACAAAAACGTTGAGACCATGGAGTACCTAGGCTCGCTAGTAGAGCAAGGTCTAACCAACCCAACACCTGCAACTTGCAACCGCACCGACTGTGCATTCGCACTGTTCGCCGAGGGCAAGGCTGCAATGTTGAACGGCGCCCAGTTCTTGCCAAACGTTTTGGCTGAGCAGGAAAGCCCGGTTAACTATGGCTTCACAACCTTCCCAAGCAACCGCGCAGATGGCTCCTCAATCACCCTTGGTGTGCAGGACTACTTCTTCGGTTTCAAAAAAGAGGGCAACCTAGATGCAGTGCAGAAGTTCTTGGCTTTCTTGTTCCAGCCTGACAACTACGCCGGCTTCTTAGAAGCTGCTGGTGGATTCTTGCCAGCAACCGTTTCAGCTGGTGCAGCACTAGCCGATGACCCAGCTCTAGCTCCATACATCGAGATCCTTCCAAAGGCAGTGTTCTACCCTGGAACTGAGGCTTCATGGCCAGCAGTTCAAGGCGAGATGCAGCAGACCATTGGTAAGGCTGTAGAAAAGGGCGCTAACGTGTTGGCAGTCCTAGAAAACATTGCTTCAAGAGCTGAATAAGTAATTAGTCAGCGTTAGAAAAGTTAGAACTGGCGGGGGCCATAATCGGCCCCCGCCAGTTTTTTCTCAAGTAGTACAGTCAATCCGTTAGGGAGCTGATGAAAAAGATTCTCGCTGGGCCAATTCCTTGGCTCACGCCAATGTTGGTGCTGATCTTCGGTGTGGTGCTTTGGCCCGTATACGAAATGATTCGTACCTCTACCCTTGAGATATCGGGTTCTGGAAAAGAAAAAGGCTTTGTCGGTTTAGATAATTACCGCGAGCTATTAGAAAACCCCAACTTGGTCGGCGCTTTTGTTCGAACCATCTTCTGGGTTGTGGTGGTGGTAACTCTCACCATCCTTATATCGCTAGCGCTAGCGCAGCTTTTGAATCAAGATTTCCCGGGCAGAAGGTATGTGCGTTGGGCTTTGATTGTTCCTTGGGCCTCATCGGTGATTATGACTGCGACCAGCTTTCGCTGGATGCTCGATGGCTACTACGGAATCCTGAATCGGATTCTGACCGACCTTGGCTTCATCGATGAATCAGAAGTAGTCGAGTGGCTGGGCTCTTCAAGCACCTCATTCCCTTGGCTGATTGTGGTGGCGGTATTTGTTTCGCTGCCCTTCACAACCTTCGTGATTCTCGCAGGGCTGCAAACCATCCCAAACGAAATCTACGAGGCTGCCAGAGTTGATGGCGCATCTCCCCGCAAAACCTATTCTTCGATCACCTTCCCGCTGTTGTTCACCTCGCTATCGGTAGCCGCGGTTATCAACCTGATTAACGTGTTCAACCAGTTTCCAATCATTTGGGTAATGACCCAGGGTGGTCCCGGTTACGACACCGACACCACCACCACGCTGATGTATAAATTGGCTTTTAGAAGCCAGGAGGTCGGCCAGTCGGCCGCCCTGTCGGTCTTGAACTTCGCTGTGATATTGGTCTTCGTGTTGATTTATCTCAAGGCCACCGGGTTCACAAAGAAAGAGCAGGACTAAAGCCATGAAACTTCTAAAAAAATCCTCGCTCTCACTGATGGGAGCGTTAGTTGCCGCAGTCTTTTTGATTCCTTATATCAGAATGATTTTCACCGCCCTGACACCCGCCAACGAGCTGTACCAAATCCCGGCCGAATACGCCCCTTCAACCTTTGAATTCTCAAACTTCATCACGGTTTGGGAATCGGCTCCGATTGCGCAATACCTGCTAAACACTTTGATCATTGCCGGCAGCGCCACCCTGGTGGTCTTGGTTGTAGCAATCCCGGCCGCCTACTACCTGGCTCGTTTTAGATTCCGCGGCCGCGGCTTGATTCTTTTGTTGGTATTGGCCACTCAGATGTTTGCCCCTACCTCGATGGTTATCGGCATCTACCGCCAGTTTGTATCGTTGGGTCTGGTTAATAGCTACGTCGCACTGATTCTGGTGAATGCGGCTTTCAACCTGGCTTTCTCGGTTTGGATTCTGAGCGGCTTTTTCTCCGGCATCCCAGCCGAGATTGAAGAAGCAGCCATGCTCGATGGTTGTTCGAGATTCACTGTCTTACGCCGCATTACATTGCCACTGGCACTGCCTGGGCTTCTAACGGCGGTGATCTTCACCTTCATTGCGGCCTGGAATGAATTTGTGGTGGCGCTGACATTAACCTCATCGGTCGATGTTCGGCCGCTAACGGTTGGCATCACAGGATTCATTGGTCTTTATGAAGTGCAGTGGCACTACGTGTTTGCAGTTTCATTGATTGCGATCATCCCGGTGGTCATCTTGTTTATCTCAATCGAGAAGTGGCTGGTGAGTGGTCTAACCGCCGGCAGTATCAAGTAATCTTTTGGGCAACATGTCTAGAAACGAAAGAGTCAACCGCATCCTGGAGCTGGTCGCCAAGCGCGGCAGCCTTGATGTGGATTCGGCAGCCAAGACACTCGGCGTTTCGGTAGCCACGGTTCGTCGTGATTTTGATGAACTCGCTTCAAGGCAACTGGTCACTCGAACCCACGGCGGCATTGAGGCAGTGGGCAAGGCCTATGACCTACCTATTCGCTATAGAACAGCAAAAGACTCACGAGGCAAACTAAGAATTGCCAAGACCGCAGCCGCTATGGTTCAGCGCGGTAACCGCATTGGCCTAAATGGCGGCACCACAACCACCGAGCTCGGTAGAGAGCTTGCCCAAGCACACCGACTAATTGCCGAGGATGGTGATATCGGCCTAACGGTTGTCACAAATGCTGTGAACATTGCCACCGAAATGGTCATTCGCCAACACATCAAGATTGTCGTCACCGGCGGCATTGCCAGACCGCAAAGCTATGAGCTCATTGGTGACTATGCGGCGCCGGTGCTCGAGGGCTTGGCTCTGGATATCGCATTCATTGGTGTGAATGGCATTGACGCCGGGATTGGCGCCACCGCAGATCACGAAGGTGAAGCGAGGATCGATTGGTTGATTGCAGCGGCTGCCAAAAAGGTGGTTGTTGTCACAACCGCGGACAAAGTTGGCAATCAGGCCTTCGCAAGAATCTGCAAACCGGGCCAAGTCGATGTTCTCATCACCGATAAGGAAATAGACCCGGAGCTGCGAAAGGCTTTAGAGGCCGAGGGTATTGAGGTGATTATTAGTGAATAGCAAAATTATCCACTCGGTGAGCGTATTTCAAGAGGGCAAGCTAATAGAAAACGCCTGGGCCCAGTTAGCCGAATACACCACCATCGGCTTTGGTGATGCTTGGCAGAAACTCCAGGCCGATGAGGTTGTTGATGGCACGAACCACGTTCTGCACGCCGGCTTTTTTGACACGCACTGTCATGGTGGCAATGGCTTTGCAGCCAACAATTCGGTCCAAGATGTTCTTGGAATTTTAGATTTCAATCAGCAAAACCAGGTCACCAGAAACATTGTTTCGCTGGTCTCAGCACCGGTTGCCAACATGGTGAGAATCGCTAAAGAGTGTGAAGAAATAGCTCAGGACCCAAGGTTTATAGGGTTGCATTTTGAAGGGCCATTTTTATCCCACGAACACCGCGGTGCTCAAGACCCCGATGCCGTAAAGGTTGCTACCGACCAAGAGATTCAGGCAATCGCTGAGTGTAAAACTATTCGCTCGATCACGGTTGCCCCAGAGTGCCTGAGCGAAGCTCAGGCAGATATCCTCGAGGCTGCCGGCATCAAGCTTT
>Ga0306898_1000129_pt1 | contig 32987 bp, 50 predicted proteins | sample AntRauMFilla1564_FD_190424 | JGI IMG/M metagenome (GOLD analysis project Ga0306898, IMG submission 190424) | Saline lake microbial communities from Rauer Islands, Antarctica - Metagenome Filla 1 #564 (v2) (version 2) | ecosystem: Environmental > Aquatic > Non-marine Saline and Alkaline > Saline ...
TTTTTAGATGTCCCTTCTCCTCCAAATAACTTGCGAGCGTAGGCCATTTGTTTTACTGTGGTTCCTTTTTTTCTTATGAACATATATCAATAATATACTTCGTATGGTGGTATGTCAAAGCATTTGTACTAACTCGTTTTAAAAAAAACACCACTATTTCAGGTGTTTAGGTATTGGTTTAGGATTTCAATATAATCAATATTGCGGAGCTGGTATCGTTTACCGTAGCGTTCGTTACCGATACGAGCCTCCTCTGTAGCAATTTCTATTTCGACAGCATTGTGACAAGTGCGACACAGGCGTACTTTGTTAGTGGGTACTTTGAATACCTTTGGTATGCAATGGTGCATGGTCATTTGTTCCTTGCTTCCACACTTAAGACATTCTCCTTTCTTTTTCATTGCCTTAGAAAGTCGTGGGTTGATGACCTGATTGAGTACCGAGATACCCTGCGAACTTCGTGCCAGTACATGTACTTTTCGAAGACTTCTTTGAATAGTAGCGGTTGTATTTCCATATAAATGTTCTCCTTTCTATTTAATTATAAACCTATTGAAAACTAAAATCCACCCCGAAGGAGTGGATTAAAGCAAAACTTTAAAAAACAGCGGTTGATTTCTGCCCCGTAAATAGCCGATAGCCAATTTTAATACTATCGGTTAATTATATTATACATCGTCACTCACAACTTACAAATTACTGACAGCTATCGCACTGATTGGCATCTGCAGGGTCTAGCATGCACAGCGGAGCTTTTTCGATTTTTTTTTCTTCTTGGTCTTCTTTGTTCATGTCTCCATTATATACTACTAATCTTTTTTTGAACATATTATTTTTTAGTTATTAGTTTACTTCCGATAATTCCCTCTGGCTTTTAGGAGATATACCTAACGATTCCTATTACCAATACCATTAACGCAAGTATTCTAGGAGATATTATTCCAAGTATTCCAATTCCAATTAGTTCTGCTGGTGTCATAATTATTGTTTTGTTATTTAGTATAAGTATTTTGATTTTCTTTTAACTGGAGCTTTCACTACCTCATTTTCAGTGTATCTAAGGTTTAGGTGGGTAAGTATTGCATCGAGTCTTTTGTTTGTTTTGTCTAGCTCATCTGCAAGTGTTTTGTTTTGTATTCTTTTATCGCTGAACACAGTGTCTTTTCCTTCATCTTCAAAACCTGCACCAATCATCTTTGCAATCTCTGTAAGGTTTTCTGTATATTCTTTTTCTTTTTTTTTATTGAACATAATTGTTATTTGTTATCTTTTTAAAAATCATCATTCGGCTTCACCACTTGCTCTCTCCTGCGGTACTCTTTATGCGGATGCGATTGTCTTTCGTTTTTTTCTTTCTGAGTCATCTTCTTTTTACAAACACCTTCTTCTTCAAATTGTTCCCATGTTTTATTTCTATTCTTCACATGAAACCTACAAAGTGTGTAGTGCATATTGCAAAGACCTCTCCCTCCTCCGTAGGAGCTGTTCGGGCAGTTTTTCTTTCCATCTTTATTGTACATGCACGGTTGTGCTTCCTCTATTCTTTTGTTTTTCATCTTATTAGTCACTTACATAGTATAAGCTAAGTGGGTATCTGAGTCAAACCAACTTATACACACCTATTATAAGTTGGTCCAAACTCTATACAGGGTGTGCTCTAAGGTGGAAACCAACATATAACGAAAAACACGAAAATGATAAGTTGGTCGCTTTTAGCCTACAGATACTAGCTTATTTGAACAAACCAACATATAGTGCCTTATTTCAGGAAAACTAGTTTCGTACAGTATATACGGCTATATTGGTTTTTATAAAAAAACAGTAGACTTTATTGAAAAAGAGCTACTATATGTTGGTTGTAGAGATTGGAGTAGTGTTTGCAAGGGATTTACGACCAACTTATCATTTTTTGGGTTTTTACTATATGTTGGTTTGCTCGTAAGAGTCAATAACTTTGGGCGATTTACGACCAACTTATAGTAGGCCCTTTTTCGCTATAAGTTGGTTTGTTGCAAACAAAGGGTTTAAGAGGGTTTAAAAAAACTACCCAGGGGTCAGGGGTAGTCTTTTTGAGATAGCTAATGAATGAAATTTTTATTTTAGTATGAGAGTTTTGAGAACTTATTTGCGAACCGACCCCTCTTCTTTAATAATACACCCACTCTACAAAATGGGAATAATAAAAAGTGGATAAGTGAAAATTTGAAAATAAAAAAAATTAACTTTTTTTAATACAGAAGAGGGGGGGGGGGTAACTTGTGGATAAGTGGATAACTTTTTAAAAGGGATTATTTCTGGGGAAGGGATTATTTCTGGGGGAGGGATTATTTTTGGGGAAGGGATTATATAGACACGCCGGGAAGGTGATACTTCTTTTTTTTACGTACTTATACCCGTCAATGTGAAAGGGGTATACCCTTGCAAGCTATTAAATTTAACACAAATTAATTCAATTCAAATTAATTCAACTCACTAAAAATATATATATAATGATTGACATAGTCATACAAAATTACACTGCATATCGAATGTACTTCGTACATAAAATACACAATACATGGCGTTATTTAGCAACATATAGCACAAAGTGTCAAGGGTAGGGGAGTGGGGGGAATTGGGGGGAATCGAGTGAGAGGTAAGAAAACCCCGCCCACCACGCCTATATCGCACTCACCGCACCCACTTAGTACACAAGCCTTGACACCGCCCACAAGCATGGTGAAATAGTTTTCCCCTGCTATATTGCTTGACAGCACCGACACATTTGCTATACTTATCAAAGGCAAGCAAAAGCATTGCCTACATTAAAAAAATACTAAACACTATGCAATACAAAGACCACACAACTCGAGAACAACGGCTATCAAGCTCGAGCAAGGCGAACATAAAAGATATTCTCGCATTGCTAGTTATCGGCTTGATAATCTTACTAGCAATGTCAAATGACTTTAATCAACTAATAAACTAATAACATGACTTACACAACACAAAACAACGGCGAGCTTAGCATGATAAAAGTATCGCAAGCGGACTTCAACGATTACAAGGAAGTACAGGAATCAGGAATATGCAATATGTTTGATATACGAACGGTTAGCAATCAAAGCGGACTAGACAAAGACACAATCAAAGCAATCATGCGAAACTATGATGAACTTCTAAAACTTTATAAATAATATGACAATTACAACACTACAAAATAACTCATGGAATAAAATCTTTTTCAATAACGCTCGTTTTCACGGCGATATAGGATACAAAATCATAAGAGGCGATACTATTCTAGAAGTAGAAACCAGTCACGGACTTGTATATTACAAGCTCAATGGCTCAAAAATCGGCAATCATACACAATTATCGGAAATCGACTAGTTACCACATAGAGAGCGTGAAAATCATGCTTTCTATTGTGAGAATTATAATCACAATTTACCACAATAAATTAAAAAATAATATAACTAATAAACTAATATGAAATACAACGGTAGAACACTATATAAAGAATTAAACTTCAACTTATACGGTGAAGAAGTAGCCTTTAACAACTCAAAGGAGAGTATTCTCAGGGCATTTAAAGACGAGTATGAAACGATAATATCAATTGACTTGCAACTCGCAGGCTTGGAACTTGTGAAGTTAGACTACTACTCTCCGAAGTTTTATAACTACGAGGGTGACAGTATCGACCCAGAGATTGAAGTAGTAAATCAGGCAAAGCTGGATACTTACATAAAAAACAATACAGCAGGTATACAGGCACTACTTGACGCTAATAAAAGCTATGATGGCTATATGGCACTAACTCCGGACACTGTGGAGGAGATTGATGAAAATAGCTTGATGATTGTTATACAACATATTTTCAACGGCATAGACTTTTCGGACTTCGATATATACGACCATATTATCCCATATCAAGAACCAGATGAAGAGGAAATCACCGAATATATGGAACTTCACAACGCTGATGAAGCTGGCCAAGGCAATCAATGGACCTACGAAGATGCGGAATATCATCTATTACTATCAGACGAATACAATAACCAATAAAACCATGAAAAATAAACAATACAACAGCGACACGAGCATTTACTACATTACAGGCACAGAGCATACTAGCGGTGTTGATATCATTACAATGCAATACTCAACCGCAGGCGTGGTGACGGCTTTTGACGGCTACAGTGACACTGTGCTTGCAAAAGCCGGCGGTGGTGGATATTGCAAGCAATCGCACGCTCTATCTCGGGCAATCAATGAGAAATATGGTCTTGATATTGGCGGTGCAGGTGCGGGCATTAATGTTGTAATCAAGCTAGCAAAAAAAGCAGGGCTAACTATATACGATAATTATGCAATCAGTACGCTAGTATATAAAAATAAAAACTAATATATGAAAAATAAAACAACCGTTCAGCCGCATGTCTGGGACTGTGCGAAGCCTACGCCTTGCAGTCAGCATACTCACACCTGTAGGGTATGCAATGTCACGAAACCAGAGGGAACTATCACGCTCTATAATATGAGAGAGCATGATTGCAAGGGCGAATTGCAAGAAAATAAATAGTATCACCGTATTGCTCTCTATTAATAAGGTAGAGAGTAATAGCGGGTATATTATATCCGGATTTACAAAAACTTTAAAATTAATACTATGACAGAAACCTACAAACAATTTTCTGCGAGAGTATCAAAGCTACCATATGTAGAGCAGAATTTTCACTACATGAAAAGAGCAAATCCAAGCCTAACACAAGAAGAGTATGATAAAAAATCTCAAGAACAGCAGGATATGATTAACCATATAAAAGCAATAGGGTAACTTATAAAAAAGTACTTTAAAAATAACACTATGACTAAAAAAGAAATGACAAAACAAATGAAATCAACACTAGCACAATTTAAGCGGGATATTAATATTGGCGATGAAATTATCGTGACATCGGTCATGCACCGAGAATATGCTACGCAGGAGCTTGTAAGCATAGACATACCAGAAAAGCTACAGGGATACAGAAAAGTCACCTACAAAGACACTACGGGCTTTTATCTTAAAAAAGAAAGTGATACTAGCAACAGAAAAGGAAGTTTCTGCGGATATCCACAAGCGAGCGAGCTAGAATATTACAAGGGAATCAATACTTTCATCATCACCGATGATTACGGGCAACGAGCCTACCTAATATCAACAGAAAAATAACATGCAATCAATCAAAAATAATATGACTAATCAAAAAATGCAGATAACATTTTCAGAGCAAGACATGCAAGACATGCAAGGCGGTAATATTTTAAATTGGACCTTTAAGACTGATAAAGGCGAGAACATCGACTTAGAGCTTGGACTTGGCGATTATTGCAAATTGTGCGATGAGGAACATCTTACTAGCGAACTTGACGATTATGTATGCAAAGACTGTCAATTAATAACAAAATAACTATAAGTAACGAAAAAACAATCAAAAGATTGGAAATCTTGAACAGTAAGTAACGACCACATAGAGTATCGTGCTTTGTGGGGCAGGATACTCTATTGTGAGCATTACAAGGCACACAGTAACAATAAACAATCATGGTGATAATTGACGATGTGATACTTATACTGATAATACTGGCGATGATAGCGAGCTTGGTGCTCCTGTGGAAAAACTAATTGATTAACACCGACATATTTGATATACTTATCAAGTAAAAAAGAGATTAAAAATGTAACAAAAATTTTATGAAAAACGACTACTTAGAAATGGAAGACTTCTCAACGCCAGAAGATAGACTTGGAAAAAAGACATCACTGTACGAAATAGCGGAAATGACTTTGATTGGGGTGATTGTAATATTACTTATCGGACTTATTATATTTAACATATAACTATATGAACACAGAATTTGACCAAATATTAAAAAAGAAAGGTTTTAGAGAATATAAAATTATTAAAAATGATGGAGAAGTTTTTAGAGCGTGGAGTATCGCAGACCTGCGAACATGGCAAACAGGTTGGAGTTTGGTAGAAGAAACAGAAAAGGAGGAGGCTATCAAAAACAAAATTGCAATATAATGACACCAAGATACGATACATCAAAATATAAAACCAGATGCCCTAATTGCAATGACAAAATAGTCGTCCCTTCGTGGAAGTTTTGCCAAAAATGCTCAGGAGCGTATTATAAAAATAAAAAATGTGTTGATTGTGGTACTTGGGTTTCAAATAATTCGACACGATGCAGAAAGCATGCGGGACTTGAGTGGCGGAGATTAAAAAGATTAAAGAAAAAGAAATGAAAAACACCAACATTAAAAACAAAACAATAAAAGCATTGGAACTTTACAAGGATATTTTCAACGAAGAAAAGAGTCACGGGAGTGAAATCACTAATCACACTACTTTAAAAAATGGAGTAGGTGCATACTTTTCAAGTGAAGATTGTGACAGCTACGCACAAATTGCGTATTCGGGAATCATCTACAACCAATACAATGGTTCGGTCGAGGTAAAGTTTGAAGAGTCGGAACTATTTGCAATAGATTTTGAGAAGTGGATTGACGCAGTCATAAGTGTTTTAAAAACAAACACCAAGCACGAATATAAATTGCTTGATTTTAAGCTCAACACAGAAACTGTTGTTACTACGAATAAAGTAATTGATGAGTCTATCGTAAAAGCTAGAATCCTCGATGATTTGATTAGTAGGAATGTATCTTTTAACAAATAACTATGACAAACTATAAAGAAATAGAATTATACTTAAAACATGGATTGCATGTAGGAGTAAAGAATAAAAAAGAAGAATACCTAACAATCTCGCCAATAAAATATGCAGATAGTTATTATAGAATGAGTGGTAGGTATGACACTTTAGAAACAGCAAAACAAACATTGGAGAATTCATTGTCTATCCAAACCTCGAAGAAGTATGCAAAGACTGGACTGAAATAACACCCTTTCATTTAGACTTTGAACCATATCCAGTAGGTATGAAAGTTAAGGTGATTGCGACAGGGGATATTAAAGAGATAGCGAGCTGTGAAGATTTTGCGTATTATTTAAAAGGATTTTTTAGTAAATACGCCCACATCGAACTTCTTCCCTACTTTGAAGAACCTACAATCACACTTACAGATGAAGAACTACTTGCAGAGTGTGAACGAAGAGGGGTTAGCACTAAGATAACTAAATAATATGACTCACTTAGACATACACGAGAAATTCATGGCAGTACTGGAGGAGTTTAAAGAACAACGAGAAGCTTGGGACAGGTTAGATAAGCTTTTAGAAATGGAAGATTATATGATTATGAGAAGAGTAGCAAGAGTGAACCCTAATTACTATGAAACATCTTCTGAACCAAAATATTTATTATCAGAGCTACTTAAATAACTAATAAATCATCTATGAATATCAAAGACACCAAAGATTTTGTGGAAACACTTATTGAGTGTGGTGGAAGAGACTGCCAGCACGAAACACTGGAAGACCACTACATCATCTTAAAGGAAGACATCATCCAAGACCGAACCAAGCTCATTGAGGAGGTGATTGAGATGGCGGAGGGGATGAAAAAAGATGATTGCATATGCATCAACGGAAGTTGTATTGCACATGGCTATAACTACGCCATAGACGACCTCCTCTCCTCCCTAGACAAAGAGATTAACAATAAAGAATAAATATATGGAAATAAAAGAAATAATTGAGTCAGCAATTAGAGGAGGGTGGAGTAATTACGATAGTGTAACTGACATTGCTTGTAGCACAGTTAGATTTGATGAAGGAAACTCTAGCACAGACTTATTTAAAATCCTATTAGAAAAAGACTTTTGGGGGGGATTAGCAGAAACAGAGCTGGGTCTTGATAAAAAGTTTCATCGTGACGAGTATGTCGAAACACAAAAGACCGAATGGGCTAAAGCAAGGATGTATAGGATGATTGACCACATCACATCGGGAGGAACAGCAGAGAGTTATATTAAAAGTTTATAAAAATAATATATGAAAGAACTAAAAGAAACACTCGAAATGTGGGAGCAAGTGAGCGATAATCTTGCGTACAGATTTACTCAAAGATATTTTGGAAAAGACAGTGAGTACTATTGGATTGCTGATGAGATAGGAGGCACAATCGAAGTCGGTGACCACTACTTTTCCCTTGATGACATGATTCAGTTCACAAGACACAAGTACACAAAAGATAAGATGTTTGCTTATTACGACTACGCACTTGAAAAAGGAATGAAGAATGATACACCTATAAATATTAAAAACTGGAAACTAATAAATAATATATGAGCACTTATAACAAACAAACAAAACATCCAATTACAAACGAATGGGAAGTAGCTACTTGGGCTGATGACTATTATGGAAGACACCGCTATGGTGTCGTGTTCTCTAATGGTGATACCTTTGACCCAGAAAAGATTAAGCTAGAAACCAGAGAAGAAAAGATAGAGGAAAAGCAAGAATTACACAAGTGGACTTGGAAATTTGAACACAATGTCAACTATTCAATGATGAGTGCTGACGGGTGGAAAAGTGTATGTATTGGATTTTATAAGTTTACAAAAACACCCGAACAGGGTGAGCCTTTTGGAAGAAAAGATTACAAAGGCTTTATCATCAGATTCAGCTACTGGTTTCCTATAAGATTTAATTAGTATGGCAATTGAAATACGAACAGATTGTAAACTTTGCAGAGGTGAATTGCCAAACGCATATCACAGAGTATTTTGTAGCTCGAAATGCAGGAAGAAACATTACAACACACAAAACTTTGAAAAGACTATGGAGTGGCAACGAATTAGGAGGGCAAAAACAAAGGCTAAAAAAGATTTCGACAAGTTATCCACCTAGTAATGCACAAAAGGTGGTTGCACCGACACACGCTCGGGTGTATAATAACAATGATTTGAGGTTTGAGAAAAATAGCCAAAATCTTATCCGAAGTATCGGATACATTACATAAAAAATGGTAGTAAACTACCAAACATAATAATAAAAACATGGGACTAGAAACACGAGGGGAAGGCAAGTACATTACAATCTTAGGAGGTAAGTTTTGCCAACGAGTACAAGAAGGTACAGAGGGAGCAGTGACCCGAAAGAACAAAATGGGTAACACTGTTCACGAAAAATTTTATGATAGCTTCACAGGTAAACTAGTGGATATACAGGTGAAAGACGGGAATTACGGGAAGACATGGAACTTTAGTTTCAGAGACCAAAAAGAAATGTATACTTTACAACTATCTTATTCAAATAGTTTCTCAACAGCATTCCTTAAAATGCTTCCGAACATTGATGTTACAAAAGAAATGAAAGTATCACCAAGTGTAAAAGAAGTTGACGGAAAGAATCGAAGTTCACTATTCGTGAATCAAGACGGAGCACCCGTTAAGCACGCTTACACAATGGCACAGCCAAACGGAATGCCTGATATGGAGCAACTAACTATTAAAGGAGAACTTGTGTGGGATGATACGAAGCGAGTAGCTTTCTTGGCCGATATGGTAAAGAATACAATCGTACCAAAGCTCGAAGGAGTTACAGCTACACCAACAGCTACACCCGAAGAGATTAAGTCTAAGATTGATACTGATTTTGACAACTTCAATAAGAAGCCAGAAGCAATAGAATATCCTAAAGATGAAATTGACCCGGAAAGTATTCCTTTCTAAAAAAAACTAATAGGTTCGAAAGTTCTAAAATGCTAAAATGTAACACAGCACAAAAGAATACTGGAGGTAAAACGACATCAGTCATTGTTTTTAAAGTAGGGGTTAGTTACATTCCCTCTGCACCGAAAACGATGACTGTTTTCGTTTTGTCTCCAAAATGTAACAAAAAAATGTATGTCAGTAAATAACACAGAAAACACTAAATTTCTTTCGTACTTCCCGGACCATGTATTCCGATATATCGACCAGACTGGTGATAAAAGACTACCTGTATCGAATGCAAAAAGAAATGATGATTTGAATAGAGCTGGTTTTGAAAGTTACTTCACAGTCAATGGTTTTAAAGATGCACCGAACGCACAGAAAGAAAACTGTAGTTCTATCAACGCATTTTTCATAGACATTGACGGGAGGAAAGATGAAAAAGAATTGGAGGAAATAAAAAAAAGGCTTGACCCTACTTTTATACTAGAAACCATGAATGGATACCATGTCTATTGGGTACTTGATGAGGCGATTTTCAAAGATGAGATTGACGAAGACGACTGGAACATCGCAGTGAAAAGGTGGGAGAGAATCGAACAGAATATTGTAACCGAACTTGGCGGAGACCCCGTGGTAAAAGACATCACAAGAATCCTACGGGTACCGGAAACTTTCTACTGGAAGAAGACTGGTGACCTATGGAAGAGTGGTACAAAAGAAGCTTTCGTAATTAAAGGTGTATATAAAAACACAACAAACACCTACTCAATGGATATGGTAGAGAGCGAGTTCCCTTCAAAGAACATGGAGCTTTCTTTCAATGATGTTGCAGGTAAGACTGGAGAAAAAGCAAAGAAGATGGCCGATGCCGAAAAGAACAATTTCTTTCAGCGAGTTGAAAAGGCTTTTCCTATGGAACAGCGAGACAGTTTCAAAAGACTTATCTCGGGGAAGCCAGATACACTTCCAAGCTCTACGGGGAGAAACAACGCACTACTCGTGACCGCAACACTTATGCGACAGGCAGGTTGGACCAGAGATATGGCCTTGAGTCACATCGAAAAAGTAGGGTGGCACGGAATCGAGAGTGAGAATGGTGGTATGCAGGAAATTATGAATACCATAAACAGTGCTTTTAATGGCGGATACACCTACTCATACAAGCACGAGCTTATTGAGTTCAACATGTCCGAAGATGAAAGTCAGTCAATACAGCAAGCGTACACGGGAGTTCTTAAAGAACGTAAAGAACAGGACAAGGTCCGATTCTCAAACTACGAGAGGGAGATACTTGCACAGAATCCGTATCTCAAAAAGAATGAGATTGGTATGATATTCCGATACGATAGTGGAGTCTACAAAGTGTTGTCCGACCAAGAATTATCCGACATGATTCTAAATGGACTGTACGATGATATGTTGTGGGGATACAGAACTAAAAAGAACGTGTCCGATAAACTAGCATGTCTTCAATCTATTATACCTCCACTAAAAATATCAAATGATTTTGGATACCTAGCTAACGTGAAGAATGGGATATTAAATATCAAAACACGGGAGCTCGTTCCACATACGCCAGAGTTCGTATCACTAATTCAGTACCCTGTTGATTACGAGCCAGGAGCTATTGCTTCTGTATGGGAGAGGTGTATTTCAGAATGGATGTCAGGGCCAGAACAAAAAGAAAAAACTCAATTGATACAGCAATACTGTGGATATATTCTATCCTCTACAATGGCGTACGACCGAGCACTATTCATGGTAGGAGACGGAGCAAACGGGAAGTCTACATTTATAGATACAATCTCACGAGTAATTGGACCTGATGCTACATCTCACATTGACCTCGAAGGTCTTTACGGGAATTTCGGTATGCACGGATTAATTGGAAAGCGACTGAATGTTATCGAAGAGGTTGCGGGTAACTACTACCAGTCAAACAAATTGAAAAAACTAGTATCGGGAGAGCAAGTAACTATCGACATCAAGTACAAGCCACAGTTCACATTCCGACCGCAAGCAAAGTTTGTTATATCGTGTAACTCACTTCCGAGAGTTGATGATAGTTCAAGAGGTACAGAGCGAAGAATTTGCGTAGTAGAATTTCTTAACAACTACCGAAAAAACCCGAACACTGCACTACGCTCGAACTTTGGGTATCTTGCTCAAGAACTTCCAGGGATACTTAATTGGATGCTAGACGGAGCTGATGATTTACGAAACAATGAGGGGTTTGTAACAACTGACGAGCAGATTAGAATGCTCAATGAATACCGAGCCGAGAACTCTGCTGTAGACGGATTCCTTACAGACTGCATAGTGTACGACCCTGATTCATCAATCGAAGCTCCGAAACTATACAGCGAGTACAAGCGTTGGAGTCTCGATGAAGGAGGAAGAAAAGTTAAGGCCAATATCACATTTTCAAAAGAGGCACAGAGGTACGGAGAACAGTTCCCAGAATTTAGTTTTACTCCGAGAGAGTATGCGGGAAGGGAGGCTACTTTCCACGGTTTTGCATTCAACCCCCATTGGCTAAAGACAGACGGATTCGGTCCGTTTGGTAATTAATATGATTCCACCACTATACGACCATCAAAAGAAAATTATAGATGCAGACCGAAAAAAGTGCGGGTTGTTTCTTGGTACTGGAGCGAGTAAGACTCGTACAGCTTTGGTGTTGGCGGAAGGAGATACTTTGGTAATTTGTCCTAAGCAACAAAGAGACGATAAGATGTGGTTGCACGAAAACGAGAAATGGCAAACTAAAAAAGGTGTAATGGTAATTAGTAAAGAGGACCTTCGAAAAAACTGGGACTTTCTTCCACACTTCGACACGGTAATTATTGACGAGTGCTTTACTGGTGAAACAGAAATATTAACAGATTCGGGGTTTAAGAAGTTTAAAGATTTAGACAAAACTGAAAAGGTCGCACAGTGGGATGACTATAAAATTTCTTTTGTAAAACCATTGAGATATATAGAAAGAGAACATTCTGGAGATATGATTTCTTTTACGGTGAAAAAAGGAGTTGATGTCTTGATGACACCAAATCATAATCAAGTGTTAGTGAACAGCAGAAATGGTGAGATAGTAAAAAAACCTATTTCGGAATGTTCATTCCACTCTCAATGGAAAATACCGACAAGCGGTTTTTCAACTGAAGATGATAGTAAGTTGTCCCCACTTGAAAGAATGTATATTGCAACTCAAGCAGACGGTAGTATCCACAGAAAAACAAAAAAAGATACTACCATTTCGTTTACTTTTATGAAAAAAAGGAAGATAGATAGGTTATTAAAAATAATATCAGAAGCTGGTCTTGAATTTAATTTTGTTAAGCATAACAAAAAAAGACACAAAGCTCGGATTATGGTTAAAATGCCAGAAGATACTACAAAAGATATACGAAATCATATCCGTTTTCCAATGGGGTATGGAAAAGCTAAGGAGATTACTGAAGAAATGGTTGAGTGGGATGGAAGTAAAATTAGCAACACGCAATTTTATTTTTCTTCAAAAGACAAAAATCAATCAGACTTTTATGCACAAGTTGCAGTTCTTGCAGGACATAGGTGTTATCAAAGTATTGAAGAAGATACAAGAAAAGAAACCTACAGCACAATGCACCGATTATTCATTACACTTAATAAGCAATTAGATGATACACAAAAATGCAGTAGAAAATATACTACATACAACGGTAAAGTTTATTGTGTCGAAGTGCCATCTGAAAAGATTGTTATAAGACATAACGGGTTTACTTTCGTCACTGGAAATTGTCACAACAACCTCGGAGTTATGCCTGCGTATGTTCAAAGGAAAAAAATTCAAGTTCCAAAGACTTCTAAAATATTCGAAGCGACTCTAAACTTCTTGAGAAAACATCCACCGAAAAGATTGTATCTACTATCCGCAACTCCCGCTCCGAAGCCTATGAGTGTATGGGCGATAGGTATTCTTCTCGGACAAAACTGGAGCTTCCACGAGTTTCGAAATAAATACTACACCGAAATTCGTATGGGAGGTGTACGAAGAATCTGGATGCCGAAGAAAGATGATGCAACAAAAGAGAGGCTTGCTGGCTTGATTAAACATCTTGGGTACACAGGAGGTCTCACTGACTTCTTTGATGTACCTGAACAAAGCCATAAAACGATTGAAATTGACCTTACAGCGGAGCAAAAGAAGGCTATGGCCGAGTTGTCCTTTGAGGAACCTGACCCTCTTGTGAGGCTTGCCAGGCTCCGTACGATAGAGAATGGAGTGTTATACGGGAAGAAGATTGAGGAAATAGACGGAAAAACAGATAAAATGACCTCTGAAACAATTCTTTTCAAGAATAATAAAATAAGTTACATCCTGGAGCGAGCCTCTGAGTTCCCTAAATTACTTATTTTTGCAAACTACACAGCTCAAATAAATGAAATTGCCCGAGTTCTACGAAAAGAAGGATACACAGTATCAACTTTGACGGGAGCAACTAAGGATAGGTCGTTCATCAAGGAGGTAAATGAAAGTCCTAATCCACATATTATAATCGCACAGTGCTCAATATCTTCTGGATACGAGCTACCAACATTCCCTTGTGTCATTTTTGCAAGTAAATCATTCCGGTACATTGACTACGAGCAAGCTCTCGGTCGTGTACTCCGGTCGAACGCACTGAAAAAGAACCTGTACATCCACTTGGTTGTAAAAGGGACCGACCTGGATTGTCACAATACGATTATGTCCGGTCAAGATTTTCAAGAACGTTTGACTATCAACATCGAATAGTTATCCACTTGCACCGACACCGACATTAGTATATAATAAGCGAAGTTCGTTAAACAATTATGAAAAAAGTAGAAGCCAAATGGCAAACAGTATTTAACCAGTACCTTAAAGAAAAGAAGTGGTACATATTCCACGAACTAAAACAGACAAACACAGAGTCGTTTCAATTTGCAAAGATTGAGAAGGGTCAAGACGAAGGACTACCCGCTCTCGAAAAGAGTGGACTAGTTTGGAAGTTTTCGGATGAGATTAGCAGACCCAAGCCTTGTGACGGTGTGAGTATTCCTCCACTACCGACATATCTTGTCATAAAATTTAAACAAGGATTTTATTGCATACGATACGAGGAAATTACAAAGCTTCGGGATGAAGGAGTTATATCAATTACAAGAGAAAAGTGCGAAGAATTATCAGAACGAATAATAAAAACATAATGCCAGACCCTCACGCAATTCCAATGCTTAGATTGAACTCACGGGTACGACCCGAACAGAAGGATTTCATCAAAGTAACAGCGAAAAAAATTAATAAATCAGAAGGAGAACTTATTAGAGAAATTATTGATTTCTACATTAACGAAAAATAGTATGGATAATTACGAAAAATATGCAGTACTAAAGGCAAAGATAAAGACCCTTACAGAAGAGATGAAGATAGTAAATACACAAATCTTAGGAGAGATGAAGATGAATGATAAAACAAAACTAGATACAGCGGTAGGAAAGTTTACAATCAAACCTTATAAGACTTGGACTTATACAAAGGGTTACACCACGATGAAGGAGGATTTAGCAGCGAGAAAAGCACAAGAAGAATCGACAGGAGATGCTACGTTTGTTGAAAAACCGTCATTACTATTTACACCAATTAATCTTTAAAACAAACATGTTTAACAAAAAAAGAATTGAAGAATTAGAAGACTGCGTTGATATAACAATGAAAACTATTTTAGTACTTATTAATAAAGTTGAAAGACTTGAATCATTGGTTGTACCTGCACCAAAGAAAAGAGTTCGAAAGAAAGGAAGTAAGAATAAAATTAAGTAAACAATTATGGCAACAAAAAAAGTAACAAAAAAAATAATAAAGAAGGAAAAAAAAAGTAAGGTAGAACTTCTAAGCTATTCAATGAAGATGGTTATTCCTACAGCACAGTACGCAAACATTCAACCGGAGATTATAGTAAGAGCTGGAACTCCAGAAGATGCACTTGCATACATGTCTCCACACATGAACAAGCTGTGGAAGGAGTACTTTATGATTAGTGAGCGACCGAAGGCAGAACCTGCTAAAACTGTATACAAGAAAGACCCTGCACCAGAGACACCTGCACCAGTTGTGCAAGTAGCTTCTCCTATTGCAGATGTGGCCCTTCTAAAAGCAACACAGGCTATTCAGTCTTGCCTTAGTTCAGAGGCACTTGACTTAATTATTAAGCAAATAGGAGCTTCGGTAAGACTTACTGCGGAGAATAAAGCCAGTCTACTACCTGTAATTGAAGAAAAATCAAAAGAGTTAAATGAAGAAAAGTAAATTCGTACTACCAAAGCCCCACTTGTCTTGGTCTCAAATGACTTGTTGGGAAAGTAGTCCCGCACGATATCGAAGAGAGTATTTCGAGTCAGGAGAAAAACTTGATACTAAGTACTTGAGGTTTGGTAAAGGAATAGCAGGGTTGATTGAGACTGGAAAGCACACCGAATTACTACCCGACTTAATAGTATACGATTCGCCAGAATTTGAGATTAAAACTAATATAAAAGGTGTTCCAATACTTGCATATATTGATAGTTATAATTCAGTGGATAACGTGTTTCGTGAGTACAAGACTGGGAAAATTCCGTGGACCAAAGCAAAAGTAATTAAACACGGTCAACTACTCTTCTACGCTACTGCACTAAAATATAGCCGTGGTAAAATACCAGAGTACTGCCACCTAGACTGGATTCAGACTAAAGTGGGAGCGATAGAGGTTGATGACTTCTGGAGGAAAAACGAAAAAGAAGTTCAGATTACAGGGAAAATACAGGAGTTTTATAGAGCGTTTGACGAAAGAGAGATAGCTAAAATGGAAGATAGAATCGTTAAAGCCGCTAAAGAAATAGCCATTGCTTACGAAGAATTTATAAAAGAAATATAACAAAATAACTATGAACGAATTTGAAGAAAAGCTACTGATAGTAATGACTAAGATTCACGATATACTAGAAGATGTCGAAGTGGATTTAGAAAATATTGCAACTCTTATGAACAAATAACAAAATAATTATGAGTAATCAAAGAGTCTTAAGTAGTCTTACAAAGAAAAAACATAAGATTATAAAAGACATAAATTGGCTATTACTAGGCCTAATAGATGTACAAAACGACATTACACTAGAAGAGAATGATGTAATGAATCTTAGTAAAAAGATAAGAGAATTAAAAGAAAAACAAATAACAAAACAACTATGACAAATCAAGAAGCACGACAAGCAAGTCAGGACAAACTACAATCTATTAGCTCACTTTGCAAGGCATTGAAAATGGTCCCAAGTGGAAAACAAATTCTTACGCCAGAAGGAGTTTTGGAGAATCAAGTAATCTTTACAGACATGGAACAGTATGATATTGACGAAGAGCAACCTCTACAGGATGTAGGGAGTACACCAGATGTAGGGAGTACACCAGAGAAGAAAAAAAAGAAGTCAAAATCAAAGAAAAAGAATGCTTAATATTCCAAGACTACCAATATACGGAAATGACACTCTTAAACTCGCTTTAGAGTTTGGTGTGGTACTTTCTGAAGTAGCAAAAGAAATAAAAGTAGAACTTACATCGGAAACTACAGAAAATGCACAGAAAATATTTATAAATGAGATTAAAACTAAGGGATACAAAAAGACAGCGTTGAACTTTGTACCACTTATACTTGCCGCATTGGAGAAGTAGTTATATAATTAGAAAGAGGTTACTGGGCGTATCGAGCAGGTTCATCTCGAACAAAAAGAGAACTTCTGTTGCGAGGGATTTATTCAGACGACCACCTGGTTTCCGTCACGACAAAAAACACCTTTGATTCAATCAAGTACAACATACAGTCACTTGAGAACTAGGTGTTTTTTATTATTTTCGTGATTCGTAGAATTGATTAAGCTGATTACTTACTTTCGCCGCTGTTCCAATAACTGGTGCTGCATTCTGTATTTTTTGACCGGTTCTACCTTTTAATTCAATACCTTCTGTTAAGAATTGTCTACCTAAATCAGAATTTATAATTTTTGTAGCTGAAACAGTTCCAAACAACGGTGAAAGAGACAATATTGCTGCGGCTGGCTTACCCATAAATAATAAAGTAAATGCAGTTGCAACCGAACCTCCTCCTACAGTTGATAACAAGTTGAAAGATGTTTGAGAACCTCCTGTAATTTTAGCACTTTTACCCATCATTTTTGATATTTGCTCTAAATCTTTTATGGCTTTAAATTGGTCTGGATTTAAAAGAATTTCTAATTTGTCAGTACCGAATTTTTTTATTTGCTTTGAAATACCTAAAGGAGACAAATTTTCATTAGCAATACCTTTTGCATTAGTAAAAATAGAATCTAAAATAGATTTTCTAAGATTTCCCATATTTTCTTGACCCAATACTTCTACAAGTAATTTTACATCTTCAAGACTTGTTAATTTAGGTAGTAATGTTTTTACAATTAAGTCTGGCTTATCTGAATTTCCTACAATTGCCTGTATAACACTAGAGTTAATTTTTTTGACACCTTGTTTATAAAAATCTTCTGCCGCTTGAAGAGCTGTAGCTAAATCAGGTCTTTGTTTCTGTAAAGTTGCTAAAAACTCTGCATCTAAAGATTCTCTAATTAAAGCTAATTTAGCATTATTACCTGTTTTTACTGTTGTTCCGTATGTAATATCCTCCTGCAATTTTTGTAAAGTTCTATATACATCGCTTGTGGTAAGATTCTTATCTCCTAAACCTTTTAAAAGACCTTCATAAGTTTTTAATTCTGGTGATTTATCAACTCCAAAACCTTTTAATGCTTGTTTTTCATTATCAATTAATGTATTAAGAATTTTTTGTGTAGCTGTAGTATTAGCTAACATAGGAGGTTCTTTTTTAGAAAAAATAGATGTAGTTGGTTTTGTATATTTTACTCTACCGTCAGGTAAAAATTCCTTATTCCATGTGTTAAACATTGAATCTTCTGCACCTAATATAACATTTTTTATATTTTCATAACCGGGTATGGTATCAACTTTTTTTTGTTTTGGAAAAACAGCATCTTTATACAAGGAATTTTTTTCTTTATAAAAATTATTTTTAAAATCATCAACTGCATTTGCCATATTTCTTCCAATTACTGAAGTATCTAATTTTCCTTTTACCAGATTATCCATAGCATCATTCATTTTAGAATAAACAGTTTCTATTCTTTCTAAAATCCTTGCTCCACCAATACCTTTTGAAGCTACCGCTTCTGCGGTCTGAGAAACAGGAGATTTTGTAGTTGCAAAAATAGGAAGGTCTTTTCTTTCTATACCAAGTGCATCTGTCGCATCTAAATTTTCATTAGTAAACTTAGAACCTCCAATTTTTCTACCCTTTGTTGCAGTTTCTAATGTTTTTCCAAATAGTCTAGTTCCTTGTCTTAAGGGGTCAATGGCTCTAGAAGTTGTACGTAAACCTTCTGCAAAAGTACCCATTTTTGTTGCATTAGCAGCTTGATTAGCAGCTATTCCCGTTTTTGATGCAGTAGAAGCTTTGTTTATTTTATCCATCTTGCCAACCACAGTTCCTCCTCCACTCAATAAAGCAGATAAATCAAGTGCAAACCCTGTAGGGTCGTTATACATTGTTTCTTTTATTTTTTCACCACTTCCATATCTTTCTTTGTAAAAATTTCCTAAAGCATTGGCTGTTTGTAGGTCTTTGTTGTCTTCAACATTACTTCCTGCAAGAGTAAGTCTACCCTCTGCATTTCTAGCAAGCTGTTCACCTTGTCCTCTTGTATTTTTATTAGCAAACTCAAGAATATTTTGCCCCACTCCTGTATTTTCTAAAATAAGTTCACCAGCTTTTGCACCTCCTCCTCTTACAACTCCTGCAAGAGCTTTTGTAGTATCAATGGGATTAAAAACAGCTTTTGCAGTCCCTGCAATAACTTGCCCAGCACTGCTAAAAACATTACCAGCAAAACCCCCAAATGATTTAGAAGGTTCTTGAGCTTGAGCAACAGGTGTTATTTTTGAAGCAAAAGAAGGTCCAGCACTTTGTTGTGGTGTTAAAGTATTTCCGGTATTTACTTGTCTTACTTTATTTTGAAATGATAATGACATATTTTTTATTTGTTATTGCCACCCAAGCCCTTGTGCTTCTTGAAGTTCTTCGGGTGTTAAATCTGCAACTGATACTTCTTGAGTTCCATCTGGACTTTTTAATACGGAGCTAGCCACCTGGTTTTCTTGAACAGAATCTTCCCATCGAGATAAACTAGAATTTATTTGTTGTAATTGAAGTATTACTTGTTCAGGAGATTGGTTCATTTCTAATGCACCAAGAGAAGCTGCTAAAAATGCACCTTCTTTATCTGATACTTGACCTAATGCACCCCCTGTTTTAGATGCCTCACGCATAGCAGTAACAGCTGCTGGAATAATATTACCTTTTAGAAATTCTAGTTGAGCCCTGTAATTTCTAAATGCGTTTGAACGAGCAAAATCAGGTACTGGCAATGATGCTGTTCTACCAAATATTTCTTTGCTACTGTTTGCAATAGCAAGCATGTTTGCTATAGCAACTTTTCCTTGAGAAGCTGTTGTTGCTAAATATGAAGCTCCTACATTTTCTCCACTTAAATGTTGAGCGTATGTTTTTCCTGTACCTTCCAAACCTCCAGCAAGGGTCCATTCTTTAAAACTATTTGGTCCGAATAATCCTCCTCCTCCTCCACTACCTCCTCCACTACCTCCCATGGTTTTTAGCTGACTGTCGTAACCAAATTTTCTATCCATAAGAGCTAGTTCATTATCAAAATCAGACTTTTTAGATTCTTGGGCTTGTCGTGCTTTTTCTTCATCCTCTCGTTCTTTCAGTCGAGAAAATACATCATTGATTGCAGGGTCGTATATTCCAGCGTAAGCGTTCTCAATTGCCTTGAGTTCTTGTGGAGAGTAAGCGATACCAGATTGGTTACCTACCTTGTACGGGTCGGTAGTTCCAGTTGCAATATCGTTTCGAGTATTATTCATTTCTCGTGTTCGAGTCATAAGGTTTTCAAAAGACTCATTAGGGTTTGCTAACGCATCTCCTGCGTATTGACCCATGTCTCCACCACCAGCTTTTGGAACTCTGTTTCCAAGAAAAATAGCGTAGTCTTCTGGTGACATTATTTCTCCAGTTTGAGGGTCTCTGTACTTTGCATACAAATCTACTTGAGGAGTCTGTGGAGCTTGAGGAGCTTGAGGAGCTTGAGGAGTCTGTTGAGCTTGAGGAGTCTGTTGAGCTTGAGGAGCTTGTGGAGCTCCCTGCAAGAAACCAGAACCTGCGGGAGGCTGATTATTAGATTGTATTCCCTGATTATTAGATTGTAGTGCCCCAGGTTCAGGTTGTGCAACAGTAAAGAAACCCCCTCCGTTTGGAAGTTGTTGTTGTCGTTGTAGGTAGTTTCCTTGACCTCTTTTTCGATAGAACTTTTCTAGGCTGTCGTTTACTTGTATCATATTATAATTTGTTATTGTACCCACTTGCTAGTAATTTGTTTCCTCTATTTTGAAGATACCCCGCAGCTCTTTGATTCACAGCTGTGCTACGTTCTGTGTTTCGAGTACCTTGATAGTTTGATTGAGCAGGGTTGTATATACTTGAAATACCAGAAGAGCCTACACCACCTTTTGCAACACCTGCATTGTAAGTATTAGCTCCGAGTTTAAAAAAGTCTTTGAGCCCACCTGCCGCTTTGTTTCCATATTTATATTGAAAGTCTTGAGCAGTGTTTCCGATATCTCTAGAGGTTGCACCAAATTGTGATTGTTGGTCTTGATTGTAAGCGTTCTGCATCTTTCTTTCTTTTTGGAATCTACTACCAGAAAATAGTACACCACTATCTGCCGCTGATTTATCTGCTTTTAATTTATCGTCTTCAAATTGTTGGCCAGAATTAAGTAAATAGTCTTGATAGTTCGCTTGCTTTTGAGCTAGATTAGCTTCAACAGATGCGGTCTCTTTATTTTGGAGAGCTTCGTAATACAACTTAGTATCATCACGACCTCGCTCCATAGCTTTTTGTTGTTCTTCAACACTGAAAGGCATACCTTGAGAGTTGGTGATACCAGATAAATTTCCGCTCTGAAGAGCTGCGAAGATGGATTCTGCTGTGTCTCCACCATTTATAAGAGAGGCGACCTTTGGGTTTCTTAATGCTGCTTCCATGTACTGTGCATCAATGTCTTGTTCTGTTTCTTGTGCACCACCTTGACCAGATGCAACAGCAATTGACCGAGGACCCCAAAACCCCGGACCTGATGTGTTGTCAACACCATTTGCTTGTTGCCATCTCTTCACCGCATTCGTTGTTTTGGGACCGTATATACCCGGACCTGTTGCAATATCCGCTTGTGTAAGAAGACCTTGTGCTAACAAAAATTGTTGCAGTTGAGCTACATCATTTCCTGATTGACCTGGTTGTAAATTAGTGTTTGGGGGATTCATGTTGTTTTAATTATATTAGTAAAATCAATCTTTAGCAAATTAGTTCTATGTAACGATGTTGAGCACAGTACCGTTTCTCCAAACAGTACCGGAGACTAGACCCGCTGAAGAAGTGGGTAGACCAAACATTTGAATACCATTCTTTCCTACATATAGTGTGTATGTACTAGTCCCTATATACGAAATTGCTACACCTCCCTGGTCTCTGGCTGTACCATCTCCTGTACCATTAATTGTTACGTAGACCCCAGTATCTCCAGGGACAGCCGCATCCACATGACCTATGTTCATACCACCAGGTTGTAATACTCCATCGCTTGATATTGCAAATGAAATTAATCCATTAGCGTTTGGTTGACTAGCGTAAGAACTAGAATTATTAACTGTAAACTCTAAGTAGGATAAATTGCTTAAATGTGTATTTGCAAACCTACCTTCTCTTCCTATATATAGGTAGTTATTTCTACCGTCTTTTGCCGGACTTGCATACCATGAAAGAACATTATCGTAAGTATCAAGAGTTGAAGCTCTTTTTTCCATAATGAATCCCTCGCCAGAGTTTTGGTCGTGAGTAAAAACTAACCGAGCAGTATCTCCAATAACCTTCTTACCCTTGAGAATTGTATCATCGTAAAAAGTAAGGTCGTTACCTTCAAGTTCGATTCGAGAGGGGAGACCGGATGTCTGAATAAGACAAGCGGTGATAACCGTACCAGTTAGTATGTTCTCTGCACCGTTATCTTCTTTGTTGTTTTCTGTTCCACCTCTTTTCTCACCATCTTTATCCCCCTTTTTTTGAAGAGGATTTACAGAATTGTAAATAGCATCCTTTGTTTGGTCTGCCTGACTAGGTTCTTTTTGTAAATATCTATTTAGTTTTAATTGTGATAAATCCATTAGTTTTCGTTAGTTCCTTTAATTACTATCTCCGGTATTTCAATTCCATGTATAACGATAGGAGTACCATTTGTATTTCCTGCGAGTCGCAATCGTAGAACATCGAAGTCATCTGAATCTTCATTCGGTAAGTATGAGTTGTTTCGTTCGTCAATCGTTCCAAGAGGTTTCCACACATTAGGTCCTGACTTCTGAATTTGATATGTGATATTAGTCCCTGCTGCGTTCTCAGAATATACATTGATTCCACTCAGTGCTTTTATCTTGTAATACATAGGAGTAAATGAACGCCATCGGTCTATCATCTCAAAGTAGATACTCGCTCCGAAGTCTGTAGTACCAGTATCAAGTGCACCTACGAGTCCCGTGCTTGTACCCATTAAGTGGTTGAGTGTAGTTCCATCATCGTATGAAATCATAGCGGTGATATTATTTCCAACGTAATCGTAAACGGTCCAGACTTGAGTAGATATTGTGTATCTCATAACACAGTTTGTGAATGTTACATCTTCTACTGTTACAGAACCAATTGACCATTCTACGTTATTAAATCCATCGTACACTCCAACGATATTATCGTAAGCTGAACGTGGAATTGCTTTCACAAAGTCAATTACTTTTCTTGAAATCTCAAGTGGCTGTGACCCGTAATCAAACTGATAGAATCCCGATGAGTGATGGAAAAATATTCCCGTCTTTGTTTCAACTATTGATTCTTGTGAGTATGTTCCAACACTGTATGCAGGGTACGCATCAAGGGAAGTTGCTCCGTATATTCGGTAGATACTGTCTTGCGTGAATACAAGAAGTGCACGAGGCACTTTTTGTACCGCAGTGAAAGTCTGGCCAGTCTGTGGTGCGATAGTTGTAATAAAGTTTTCATCCTTATCGTAAGTAAGTGAATAGGCGTTTGGTGGAGCAAATTGAACAATATCAGTGTAGTCAATTCTTCCGAGTGTTTTATTAAATACCCATACACGCCCTTCAAATCCTGCGTGAATAAAGTCTCCTTTCGGGAAATCTTCTGGTACCATTTCAGTACCGAAAGCACCACCTCTTGATGTTGCAACAGGGTCTCCACCTATTTGTTTATTTCCATTTACCATCCAAATATACGAAAGGTACTGAGAGAAGCGAGGTTTTGAAACTTCAGCGAGCGAACTTCGTCTTACAGTCCACGCTGACCCATCCCAATTACTAACATCGGTTCCATGACTTCCGTAGAGCCATCTTCCACCAGTCAAAGCTCCTAGAGTAACAAACATTGCACTGTCACCTATTTCAGTGGCACTGGTCCTTCCCCAAAAAACTGCTACTTTAAAAGGAGTCATTGTTACAGCACTTGTGTAGCCCCTGTTAGCAAAGCTATACCCTTCAAGTGTATCCCCTACCATTGTAATATCGTAAGTCGAAGGATTCATTCTTAACATCTGAACATACCCATCTCCAATGTTTACAGAATAAAAAGCAACGAAATGTTCACCATCTCCCATAGCAGTGGCTGCCAAATCATTACCTCCACCTGCTCTAAACCGAACTCCAGTACCTACTTGAGTGATATTGTACGTGGATAAGTTGACACTGTAAGTTTTAGCCCAATTACCAAACGTGGGTGTACCCCCCTGATATACAGCTACAAAATGCTGACCATCACCAATAGGCATCCATGTTGCAAAAGCACCAAATACATCAAAAGTAATAGCTGTACCCAAAGCTGTAACGTTCCACGTAGTAAGATTGACTTCAAACATTCGAACAGAACCGTTAGATCCATTATATGAGTTTAAAAAACGTTGCCCGTCTCCGAGTGAAGCACAGCTATTTTCATAGTTAAACCCAGAAGCATCAAAAGTAAATGGCGTTCCAACTATGGAAACTGCTCCTCCACTGAAAGAAAAAACGTGTGCAATACCGTTATCACCTGGTCCAGAATAGAAACATATTACTTTTGAGCTAGTTATCTTCGATAGAGTAATATTTGTACCCCTCGTAGCATTAAATTCAAACGCTGTTGACTCTGCTATAATCGTATCACCACTTACATCAAAAGCTTGAACAAAACCATCGTTACCCGTTCCGGTCCAAGCAGCAAGTACGTGAATACCTGAAAGGTTTACAGCTTGTATTCCAGAAGCAGAGGCAGTATCAAATTCAAGTGGAGTTCCCAGAGGAGTCATTACTCCAGAAGCAGTGTCTACCTCAAAGTTTTGACAAAACCCGTCTTCATCTGTACCAGTCCAGAATACAGTCACTTTCGTGTCATTTATTTTTACAACTTTAGTATCACGTACTGGCGTAGAAAAGCTCTCTATTGCACCTAGTTGCTCTATAGTTTCATACCCACCTGGTATATAAGAGTTGGAAAGCTTTCCAAAGTTTGTGATTTCTTCCGATAGAGTATCAGCATACTCTGTTACTCCAGGGCGAGTTTGAACAGCCCCGACTCTATCGAAGTTCATATTTACAGCCAACTGTACCGAGTCGTCTGGTGCAACCGTATCGTCAAGTTGTGCAGTACGAACAATTCCTTCTGTTGGATATGGTATTTTTATGTCCTTCATAACTTCTGGCATAAATTAGCTTGTGATTATAGTGGTTGATTGTCCTGTGTATAAGTTCATAACTAAAGCCTGAACCAATGACTCGAACTTCAAAAGGTCAGGGTCGTTACTTGGTAGGTCGATATCTTTTCTGTATTTGATTGCGTACCGAAGATACCATTTGTATATTTCCCTATAATGCTCAGGAAGAATCTGGTAGAGGTCTTGTACCTCCTCAATCTTTTTGTAGTAATCAATGTAGACGTTATTGCCTTGCATTGAATCGGGTACAATTCTATCAAAGAATATTTTGTTATCGTACACAGTGTAGTAAATAGGTTGTGAGATTGTTGGTCGGGACCAAATCCTTGTCCCCGCAGGTATTGCTCGTGTAACTCCCGTCACACCCGTAAGTTGATTTGTAGTCAAATTAACACCAGTGTATGCAATCTGCATAATTGTCTGATTAAATTCTGTCGTTGCAACATAAGCAACTCCCGATGCTGTGTTTGGAAAATCTCCTACACTATCTAGTGTAATTGTATTACCACTAATTGCTACCAATGATTGAGTGTCTCCACCTTGAACGTTGTGTGAGATTTGATTCCAAGAACGCTTGTCGATGTATCTCATATTGTACGGTGCAAGTATATTTCCAAGTAGGAACCGAGCAGAAAGTAGTGACCTATCTGTATCAGAGAAGTCGATATCCGCCGGTAAGTCCACATAGTTTGACCCTGCAAGCATCTTTATTGGATGTTCGAAGTGTTGTTGCCAAGCGTGACGAATCCCGAAAAGTTTTCCTTCTGTGAATTTCCGAGCATCATCAATAGCTGAAAGACAGAATGGTATTGTAATTTTTGTATCATTTGCAGATACTCCCATAGACTGTAGCACTGGGTAGATTAGTTTTGCTACTGAGTTAATTGGGTATGCTGTAACACTAATAGGAGCTGAGAAGTCTGATACATTAGATGTCAATGAATTTAGCCACTGTACTTTATAGTAATCTCCAGCATCACCCGTGATGTCGTAGAAAGTTGTATTGAGTTGTGTGGTATAGAATGTTTTAGTTTCAAGTAAGGTGTAAGTACCATCTATAGTTGCACTTTTAAAAACTGAAACTTGGTCGTACTTAATTTGACTTACAACGTCTCCTCGATTGTGAGACATCTTAGTAGCTAGAGTAACAAGTGATTTATCTGTGTGAGAAGTAGACTCAACTATTTCAGAGTTTTCTGCACCAACTGGAGATAGAAGTAAAAGAATATTCCCCGCAGTAAAGTCTGTTGCGTTATCAACTGGAACTGTGGTAGCTCCAAGAACTGCATTATTACTCATATATGTAGTACTCTTAATATCCAATTGATTGGGGATATAAATTGTGTTACCTACGTTATGTTTAATATTTATTTGGGGGTATGCACTCATGGTTTTATTTATCTTCTGATAATCCTTTACTTAATTCTATACTTTTATTTTATTTAATCAACTATATTACAACTCGTACTTTTCTCTAATTTCTTTCAGTGTCATTTTTACCTCAAAGTGTGGGCGGTCCACAAAACCTTTCCAGTCGCCTCCCCAGTTTAAGCCAAGAGCTTTACCAATAGTTCCGAGTAATTGCCAGTCAGCTTCGGGTGCGTTGTAGCCAGTTTCTCTAAACACAACATCAAAAGCAAGTCCGTAGTTGTGATAACTTTCCCCGCACTTAGCGTTTGTTACAATACTACCCACTGTGGTTCTTCCTTGTGCGTATAGTGCATTTTGGCGTTCACACGACCTGTATGACTCTGTGATACGAATGTCTTTTCCTAGTAGCTTCATTATCTCCACAAGTGTATCGGCTTTTTTCATCATCTCTGTATCTGGTCCTATTACTTTTATCTTCATACTAGAGTTTTTTTTTGGAAGTTTGGCGATTACATCAGCGATACTATCAATTAACTTTTGGAAAATACTTCTTTGAGAAACCCAAAGCTCGTTAAGTTCTTTATAGTATTGGTCGATGCCTCCTCTGTCTTTGTCATAGAAAAATGAGTGTGTGTTATCTGAGCCTACCTTGTACTCGTTTGTATTACCTTGATTGGTTAAGCCTAAGTCTAGTGATGCACCATGCCCTGCTATCTCATGCTCTAGTCGCCTTTCAAACGCTTTAAATCTTCCTGAGAGTCGGTTCTCAATCGTATTCTCATCAGTAAGAATATAAGTGTCCATGATAGTGTCGGTCTTTGATGTGTTTGGATAGTACGCTCCTTTGTATCTACTTCCCTCAACATCAGCAAAAACTACAGCAAGAATGTTGTAGTCTTCTCGGTACTGATTTGTAATCTTCCTTAACTCAAACTCGCTTACCATTCCGTTTGCACCTAGCTTTGCAATAGGTAGGTCGATATTAATAACATCAATTTGAATGTCGCCATAGATAGAACCTAGTCTGTCCTTTCGAGAAAGGTACTTTGTAAAGTTCTTTACTCGTCTATCCTGTGTACGCCACTTTTCCTTTGGCATTATTATAAGTGTCTTTAGTGTTCTCATATTAATATATTATACCCATGATTGATAATGCAAAAAGCCACACGAGTATCCAAAAGGCTACCATTCTTACTCTTTTTTTTATCGGTTGATTTGGTTTCATATTATTGTGTTAATGCTGTAAAAGCTAACGCACCTATGATTGCAGTTGTGAGAACTGTGGTGATGATAGATTGTGCAATGCTACCCCATTTAATAGTACCGCCAACAATATGGTCTTTTACGGTTTTTTCTAGCTCTTTAAAGTCTTCCTTACTTGCTTTGGTATCAATGCGAGTATTTGCACCTTTCATTCTTTCGTCCATTTCTACTTGGAGACTATTCATCTTACTTTCAATCTCCGTTCGTGGCATATATCCCTCGAGCAAAATCTTCAAAGCTGCTTTAATCTCCGCCATGTCACCTTTAATATAGGTGATGTCTTGCATTATTAGTGCTATGTCTTTGTTATCTCGCTCGTTAGACATGTTATTTATTATTGAGGAACTTAGTGATTTCGCTAGCGATTAATCCGAGAAATACAAGTGTCCCTGTATTCACTACGATATTCCAGTCTAATTCAAAGATATCACCTGTTGATGTTACATATGCGATTATAGCCACAAAAGCCATACCTCCTGCTCGCCATAGTAATGATTTTATTCTGTGTGTTAGTTGTGTGTTCATATTATTCTTCGTTATTGTGTAATTATACCATTAAAACATCTGAAAGAAGTTTCCATTAAAAAAGTTCCATCCAGTATTACCTCCACCATCAACTGCTGCATAGTTGGCATTAAATGTTGCACCTCCTGTTGCTGTGTTGTTAGTAATGTTTAGGAAGTTAACTTCAACAGTTCCTGATGCTTTTGAAAGTGTTGCAGCCGATGATGAAGTAAGAGAAGCTAAGTTTCCTGCTGTTCCATTTGAAACCAAGTCATTTATTGTTTGTGTTGTTCCTGCTGTCAATGTAAGTGTTCTATTTGCATCAACTGTTACAACATTAAGAGTGTTGCTTTGTTCTATTCTTGTATCTGCTTGAATCTCCAAATTGTTGTATGTAAGACCACCCAGTCTTAAAGCTGTTGGATGTGCAATTCTAATTGTTGAGCCAGTAGAAACAAAGGTAAGACCAGTGGTTGTTTCTGCACGCCAAGACTGAGGTACAGCATCTGTGTTGTCAGTAATAATTGTTGAGTTTGTAATGTCTACTGTTCTTGTGTTAGAGCCAGATATAAACACCAGTGCAACTGTAACTGTTTGACCATTAGTAAATAGTTTTCCATTGCTTAAACTAAAACTTCTGTTTGAACCAGTTGTTTTCTGTGTAAAAGTATCTTGTAAAGTCCACTCTCCTCCAACACCAAAACAAGCTATACCACACATTGCCATTCCATTTGTAGTAATTGTTTCTCCTGCATTTGTTGACCTAAACCAAAAGTTTATTCCATCGTCAAAAGTAGCACCTGATGCACTTCCTGTAAAACTTCCATAAATACTTATAGCACCTGGAGAGTTAACAAAACTGCCTGTAAATCCAGTCATTATTAAATCGTCACATATAGACGGAAAACCAACAGTAACAGCACTTGCTCCTGAGTTAGCATCAAAAAACACATCGTCTGCTGCTGTTGGCACTGATGCACCACCAGAGCCACCTGATGTAGTAGACCATTTACTTCCTGCTATATTATCCCATGCGGCGGTACCACCTACCCAGAATCTATTTGCCATTTTATGCTTGTTGCCCTACAGCAAGGACATCCCAATTGCTATCGGCAGAGTTATAAACGCACCCGACATAGAGCGTCTTGCTAATAACAGTTGTTGTTGGAAGTGTAACTCCTATTGCTCGGTAGATTGCGTTCCACGCAAGTGTTCTTGCAGTTCCGTTATCCTTAATTCGTATCATTAACTTCTGACCATCTGTTGGCGTTCCTGATGGTGCTGCAAAGGTAGCGTTGGCTGCGAGTGCAGTTACTGTGAACATATCATTTGAGTTGCCTACTGGTGTAGGTGTTGCTGATGATGCTACTGTTCCAACTCTTTGTGTAATTCTTTTGTTTGTAAGAGTCTGTGTGCCTGTAAGAGTTACATCTCCTACTGTTGTTAAGTCTGTTTCTACTCCTGTATCACTTCGGAAGTATAGTTTACTATCTGAACTTTTTACAAAGATTTGACCTATACCTGAATAGTCACCTTTCGTACCAGAGTCTTCTAGTAGGTAAACACTATTTTTAAATTCTACAGAACCATCTGCATAGTTTGCTTGGTTTATCACAGGTGTCCCTTCATTATAAGTAGTAAACTGCATCTTACTTGTATTGTCTGCACCATCTCTAACTGCTTGGACTGAACCAATAACATTTTGTACTCCTGCATCGTCTTCTATAGCGTAAGTTTGTGCTACTCCAAAGCCATCATCCATGTTTGCGTCATGAGTAGCTTTAATTATCTGAGTTCCATATGCACTGTTCACCGCAGTTACTGGAGTCCTTGTTATTGTATTTACTCCACCAGCTCGTTCTCCTGTTATGTCTAGCGTATTATTAAAAGTTGTAGCTACTGCTGTGGTAGCACCTCTACCTGTTACAGAGGCAAGTGTGTCTGTTTCTGATTGTAGAGCTGTGTCTGCGAGAGTACCTTGTGCAGATGTGGCGTAGTCTGCTGAGTCAAAAGCTTTTACTTGTGCAAGGTTGGTCACTTCTGAATCCATCAAAGCTCCTGCACTTGTAACATTAGTTGTGTCGGTAACATCAGCACCTGTTTCTATTCCATTTAATTTAGATAAATTACCAGCTGTTGTAAACTTATTAACTCCCTCTGATAAGTCATCTGTATCAAATGTTGATAAGTTATTTAAAACAGCTAAACTACCAAGACCTAAATTAGTTCTTGATGTCCCTGCATTAGTTACATCTGATAAATTATTCGCTGCCAAAAGGTCTCCACCACCTCCACCTGATGGTGCTGCCCAAGTGTTATCTCCCCGAAGGAACGTACTAGAGCTTTTTGTACCAGTTGCTGAGAATTTTGCGAGTCCAAGCGATGCGTTTGCAATACTTGCTGTAACAACTGAACCAACTACACCAAACTCAATCTCCGCAGTATCGGTGAAGTCTGGGTCTGTAACAGATGCTGTGTTTACTGATACTGATGATGAGCCTCCAGAATCTCCAGGGATTAGCTCCCACGTATCTGCTGCTACTCGAACAACTTGAACAGTGTCCTCCTGTAGCACAACTAAATCATCACCAATTATTGTTACACCTACACCTCCGACAAGAGTCATGTTTCCTGCTCCAACATTTCTCAATGTTATAATAATACCTTGGTCCCAAGTTACTGATGACTGTGGCGGTATAGTCACTGTTTTTGCACCTGCGTTAGTCATTCGGATATATTTACCAGCATCAGTAATGGCAAGTGTTCGACTAGTAGTTGAATCAACTACGATATCTGCTTGTAGCATTCCTCCTGAACCTGTATCTACCCAAGCTGAAGTTGCTGAATCCCAAGTCCAGAAAGTGTCTGTGGAACCAACTATGGCAAAGTACCCATCAGCCCCGGTGGGGTAAGCTGCTTCAAGTGCTGTTGAGGTTGCAAAATAACCTAAGTTAAAATCATCTCCTCCTCCCCCTCCTCCTTTGTTTGATAAATATGCCATATTTGTATTTAATTATAGTATTAATAAGTTTAGATGTCTATAATATTATTCTTCGTTATTGATTAGTCCTCTTAATGTCACTGTATCAATCACAGAGTCCTCTAGTCCTGCCTCGTATAGTTCTGCGATTGTTAAGTCCTCGTTACTTCCTGCGTTTGAGCCAAGGTACACTTTCTTGTCTGTGGTGTTATCCATGAAAGTATGGTTACTTCCTTTCCAAGTTTCCCATGTGTGAGATACAGTTTCGCCCTCCTCGTCTTCATAAGAGAAAGGGCAAGCTACTGATGTATCAATAAAAGTAGGGAAGCTCTCCACTGTTACTCCCTTTGAAAACAATATCTTTGCTGTAGCAAGATTAATTACTTCGTGAGGTATTTCGTAGACTGTTCTGTCTCCTACAGTTTTTCCTAGAATACCAAGACCTCCTACGATTGAATTTGCAAAGCCTGCAAGTGTTGTATCGAAGCCTGCTGTTAAAGGATTAAGTTTGTTTGTTGGTGCTGTTATTTTCATATATTAATTGTTAGTGTATTTTTCTGCTTTTGCTAAGTCAGAGCCTGTTAAGTTTTGAGCGTAAATCAAGAACCTGTCGTTTGCTACAGAGTCTTTTTGTCGATAGAACGCATAGTCGTATGTATCCCACCCAGTATCACGTCCAAAGGTAAAGGCTGTGAAGTTCACTGATGAGGCAAGGTGTTGCATTTCAGGAGGTACATTTCCTCCTACTGCAATGCTTCTAAAGTCGATTGCTGTTTCTGCATCGTTGTGTCCAATTACGGGGATATTTCTTAGTGCATTACCAAATACATCTGTATTAGCTGATGTAAGTTTTGGTATTCTGATTGGTACAGGAGAACCTTCAACTGTTCCATTGACTGAACCTACTTGGTCAATCCAGTCTGCGTTTGTGTTTCCATAACCATTGTATCTATGGTCTACAATTCCGTCTGATGTTAAGTCGAATGTGATGTCGGACATTGTGCCCTCAAATTTGAAAGAGGCAGACCCGCTAAACCAACCAGCTCTTATTGTTCCTGTCCAACCAGTTAAATCAACATTAGCCCACCTAACAGTATGCGGTAAACCGTCTGAAAGTAGTGTGTGTAAAGCACCTCTATTGCCACTAAACGCAACTCCGTCAACACTTATTGTCGGTGAGCCTGAGCCTATATTAACAACGAGATTAGAAGAACCAATATCATATGCACCTAAAAAGTTAGCCGCTGAAG
>Ga0306898_1000131_pt1 | contig 32731 bp, 57 predicted proteins | sample AntRauMFilla1564_FD_190424 | JGI IMG/M metagenome (GOLD analysis project Ga0306898, IMG submission 190424) | Saline lake microbial communities from Rauer Islands, Antarctica - Metagenome Filla 1 #564 (v2) (version 2) | ecosystem: Environmental > Aquatic > Non-marine Saline and Alkaline > Saline ...
CATACGCCATCCGCGCCGCATTTGCCGACTCAGTAGGCAGGTTCATGCCCAGTTGTGCCGCCGCGCCAATTTCCTCAATCGAATAGGAATACATGACGCCCGCCATATTGACGGTCTGCTCAAACTTACCGGTCGTTATATCAACGCGCGGGATGTCGTCCCCTTTGCCATTGATGAATTTTGCGCGCCCGACCGAATCCTGCGTGAAGAACGTGACGGATGCTGCGAATTGATTTGTCGACGTGTCCACCTGCATCAATCGCGGGTAGAGGATCGTCGGATAGGGTTTGCGCATCACCTCGGCTTCGATGTGGCTGCGCTGCGAAATGACGAAACCCAAAGCTGCGGGCGCGTCCATGATCTGCGTGTTCATTGTCTTTGCTCCTTACGGCAGGTAGACACGAACAAGATCACCGATCTCGCCCGAAGTTTCAAATTTTGCCCCGGCAATCGTGGTGGCAAGGTCATGCCCGATCACGCCGGTTGCGGGAGTGAAAGTGACGGGGTTTGCCACAGTCACGGCAGTGGATGCGATGACCCAGACCGTGCCCTTACGCAAGATGCCCGCCATTTCACCGACGATATACTCGTCATTGGCCCGGCTCTTGTCAGCGACGGCGATACCCTCAAATCCAACGCCACCGAGGCGGCATGTACCTTCGTCTGTACCGCTGGCACCGACAGCGCGCCCGAACGGGACCACGGCGGTTGTGACACGCTTGGACGCCACGTCTTTAACTTGTTGGCCCTCGGCGATCATACCGGCGTAACCAAGGGGCATGACAGTAACAGCTGCCCCGAATGCGTCTTGAATAGGCATGATTTACGCTCCTTTGCCAACGGGTTGAAGATAGGCCGTGCCGAGGCCCTTGACGTATTCGGCACGCGCGTCGGTCGCAACCGTCACGCCAGACTTGATCGCGTCCGCGACCGGATCGCCCTTGCCAGCGTCACGAGCCACAACGGCGAACATGCCTTTGATTTCGGCGTCGGACGCATCGGACACGGCCTCATCACCCAGCTTGTGGGCAACAGCGGCTTTGCGCAGATCACCGTCAGATAAGCCCTCGGGCTTCACGTCCTTGGCAATCTTGGCCACGGTCGAAACCAACGCCACACGGTCAGAAACCAGCTTATCGATTCCAGCCTGATCAAGCGCGCCGTCTTTGGCGGTCTTGAGGTCAGCTTTCAACGTGCCGATTTCCTCGTCCTTGGCTTCGATTGCCGCGATATGGGCAGTCTCAGCGTCGGAAAGGGCTTTGGCTTGGGAGACCTTGAACGCCTCGATTTTCGCGGTATCGGCGGCGCTGACCTGAACGGCCTGATCCCCCAAAACCACAGTTTGCAAATTGTCTGCCATTGGGCGGACCTCCTTATCTGCATGTGGGATGGGGGAAGCGCCCCAAGTCGCCCGGTCTTTCCCAGCGTCAGCATTGTCTCCAATGCGAGCAATGCCAGCACGGCCACGGGCCACGATAGCAATGTGATTGATGCGAATGTCGCGCTGCACCGCGTCGTATTCTTCGCCGTCAGCAGTGATGCCCGGCGTGTGGTCTATGACGCTGGTGTAGCCCGCTGATAGGTCGCGGGTGCCCGCCTCGATTGCGGCAATGGCAGCGGCATCCTTAACGATTAGGGGGAGGCGCAACTTGCCATCCACCCACTCGGCTTCGGTGCTAACTTCACCCTTCGCAAGATCTGCCCAGTTGTCTTTTGTGACCGCCTCGGCAGGGTGGCCCATAGTGATAGGCGCGTGCGTGTATGTCATCACGCTTGCCGGGGCTTTGACTTCATCCTCTGGACGGTAGACCCGCACCGGCGCATCGCCAGTCAGTCCCATCTCGGACGCTGAGTATAGCTGGATGCCCGTGCGCGCGACAAAAGCCTCTGCCACGAGGTATCCGTCCGCAGTCTTGCGGGTTCCTGCTAATGTGGCCGCGTCAGTAAATTTCATTCCTGATCTCCCTCGCCTTGCCCGGCGAAAAACTCTGCAACATCGGCCTCAAGACCGGGCGCAACGCCGGATTCCGTCAGCGCATTGACGACCGCGCGGCCCAGAGCTTCTTCTGGAATAAGCCCATCCATGCGATGCACGCGCTCGAATGCCGTGGTGATTTTGTCCGCAACTTCAGCGCGGTCTTTCGCGTCAGGCTGGTGAAGCGACTTCCAGTTGAAATGGATTTCCTCGGGACGCTCCCCAAGGGCTGACCGAACTAGGCACTCGTCCAAAACCGCCATTGCAGGCTGCATTTCGCCGGATTGCTGCGCCTTAATCATGTCGTAAAAGTTGCGCGTGTCGCTTTCGCCCGTGGCGTTCATGCCAGCGGGTGCGCGACCGAATAGGCGCGTCATGGGAATGTCAGAGGCACCAGAAACCGAGACCATGAAGCGGTCCCAAATGTCAGGCAGACCCGCAAAGGTCATTGTCTTTTGTTCATACTCTTCCGCCGCGTCAATCATCAGCGCGCCGTTGATGCCCTTGCCCGTCATTGCGAGTTGCCAACGGGCGAGCATGTTCTGCTCGTATGCCGAGCCGCCACTGCGCAGGCTTTCGGTAAAGTCTGGAATCTTCACGACGTCTATTTTGGCCTCGTATGTCAGGCTTAGAATGTTTGCCGAAACGCTGTCATGGGCCTTTACCGCGTCCATGGTTGCTTGCAGCACGCTATCACCCCAGCCATCTGAGGTCATATCAGGATCTGGCAAATGCACGCCGTCAAAGATGACCAGCCGCGACGGATGCACGATGGTGTCGGACCCCATTTTATACATCGACGGACGGCCATAGCCCGGCAATGTGGGGTCGTTTTGCATGGTCTGTGCGGAGAGTTTCAACTTAGGCAGGACCGCTAGGAACTGGATGCCCCCGGCGCGCACGCTACCAACGTCCATCGGCAATGTAGGGTCGCTGTCGCCCGTTCCAATGTAGATTGCCGCGCCGCCGTACAGACGGGCCAGAACGCGCGCTTGGCGAACCTTCTGCACCAGCCCAAGCCGCGCCTCCTCAGCTTCGATCCTGCTGATCTGGTCCGCTTCCGCCTGCCACTCCCGCCACTCCCGCACGCTTTCATGCGCTGGAAGGTTGACGATTTTCTGTGCCAGCCAAGATGACCGCCACGCCTGCGAAAGCTGCGCATCGCTCAAAGACACAAACGCATATTCTGCGCCGAATGCCTTGTCTCGGCTTGTGCCAAGATTTGATACGAGGTTGCGAAGGCCGTCTAGGATCATGTTAAAGCATACCTTCGATTGAGTATGTGGAGCCGCCCAGCAAGTCCGCAATCGCGTCCATTAGAGGGTCTACTTGATCGTCAAAGCCCGTTCCCAAGCCGTCGAATGTCTGCAATTCGTATCGCAGCGCCTCGGTAAATGTCGTGTTGTCAGGCAACCACACCTGCCCCGTTGATATCCATGGGGCGGCGTCTAGGCCGCGCGTGTACTTGTCTTTGTTGCGCTGGATGCCCTGCACAGGAACGCCTTGGCGCTTTAGCGACTGGATCAGGCCCGTGCCGGAAACCTTATCCTCGACCCAAAGCCCTCTGACATTCTTGCCTGTCGCGCGATGCTTTGCCCAAAACGCGAGCGCGTTCTTTTCAAGGTCTGGCGCTTCCCACTTGCCGCGAACCAGGTCGATAAGACCCGCCCCGCCGCCTTTGAATTTCGCCCAAAGCTCTATGACCGAATAATCATTCCGCTCGCCCGTCTTTTGGGCTGTGTCTGCATACATCCGGTAGTAATCAACCTCGGGCAATCCGCCCTCATTGTACCACCTGATTCCGCCCATATCGAACAACGCGCCCTCGATAGAGACGGGCCGCTGCATGTATTGGCTTGCGAAGGTGTAGGCGTCGGCCTTGAGTATCTCTATTTCGTCCGCTGAATGCTTTTCCGGCCAAAGGGGGCCAGCGGGCAGCGAATGTCTAATAGGCCGTCCGTGCGTCCATTCTGCGGGATAATCTTGCCCCGGCTCTGTTATTACCGGCAGATCAAGATGATCCCATATTTCGCCTGTGCCGCCTTTCAGCAAATGCCCCACGAAGTCGTCGCTGTGAAGCCGTTGCATAATGACGACAATCGGCACCCCGTCATGGGCCAGCCGCGATCTGAATGTGTTGGTAGCCCTCTGGTTCACCGTCTTGCGTTTCGTCGGGCTGAATGCGTCGTCAGGCTTTAACGGATCATCGACAATCAACGCGCCCGTAAAGCGCGACTTGTCCATGTATCCCGCTCGGAAGCCCGTGATAGGCCCACCTGCGGCCTTGGCCAGCATCCCGCCGTTCGCAATTGTCTTCCATCTGTCCTTCGCGCTGCTGCTGGCGTCGATACCAACCGGCCACGCCCGCGCAAATTCCTCAGTTTGGATCAGGCCCTTGATCTTGTCGCTGTTCTCCCGTGCCAAATCATCCGAGAAGGTCGCATGGATGAAGCGAGATGCCGGGTTTATCTGAAACCCCTTGGCCACGAAGTTGACCACGGCCAACTCGGTCTTTGTGTAGCCGGGCGGTAGCGTGATTATAAGCCGCGTGATTTCGCCCGCATGGATCTTATCCAGCGCCTGCCCGATGATCTTGTGGTGCGGCCCTTCGATAAACTCCATGCCTTCACGGATCGGAAAGAAATGCTTGGCAAAGCCTAAGTTAGTCCGCCTCGCCCATTCCAGGCTGATCTCTTGCTTTGTCGGTAAGGCGTTCAAGTTGTGCAAGCTCCTCATCCGACAGGTTTGTGAGAAGAACATTGGGCTGTGGCGTCATGGTGCCGTCGCTGCTGGTGTTATCCACAACGCTGGTTTCCTTCCACCCGGACCGCGTCTTCATCCAGAAGATCATTGCAGACGTGTCGCCGTTTTTGGCCTTGTTGAATAGCGCGCCGCCGATGGTGGCGTTTGCCTTGGCCGTCGATAAATCCAACTCATTGCGGTAGTGCTTGCGCAATGTCTTGGGGTCGATCCCAAGTATTTGCGCCACGATATCCTGCCGCGTGCCGACTGTTGTGTGCAACTCAACCGTCTGCCGTGTGGCATCCGTTGGCTCATGCGGGGGCTTGGTCTTCATGCGAAAAGCCTCCGAACCGCGTATGAGCGGATGATTGATGCGCCCGTGTAAACTGCTGTGATGCCCCAAGCGTGTGAGGCTGTGACGTGATACCCAAACGCGGGCAGCACAGTGAACGTCAGGGCTAGTGAGACGCCGAATCCTATGGCTGTGGACGCTACAGCCTCAAGCGCGCTTAGGCGGCGAGGTTGCATCGTTCAGCCTTTAGCTCGTCGTATGTCTGGCCTGTGGCCTCAAGCGTTGCTGTTGCGCCTGCGAAGGCTTGCCAGCGTTGGATTATCACGTCGCAATACTTGGGGTCGAGTTCCATCATAAACGCTCGCCTGTCCGTGTTTTCACAGACGATGCAAACCGTCCCACTACCAGCAAACACGTCCAATATCGCGCCCTTAATTGGCACAGACAAAAAGTCCACAGAGAAATCTATAACCTCAGCAGGCTTTTGTGTCGGGTGAACTGATCCACGCAAAGCGCCCCGATTTACAGTCTTGCTGCGCAGCGGCTTATCTTCGGTCGTCCATGCCAGTTCACCGTCTGACATGGTTAAGCCGTCTTGGCCTTTACTCCAATAAATCCACCCACGAGTTGCAGGCAACAGGTCAGCGAAGTAATTACCGCCCCAAATAACAGAAGGGACGCCTAACGCAACGATCCACGCAAAAATTGAAGCGTTGGGCCTTTCGTTGTCCCATCCCCTTTTTTCATGAAACTTGCGGTTGTGTTTGGGGTTTGCGCTCACAGACTTCTTTTGCCCGTCAATGCCAATTCCATAAGGTGGGTCTGTGATGACAGCGTTTGGCGTCACACCATCCATCAGCTTATCAACCGCATCAATGCTAGTGCTATCACCGCACATCAACCGATGCCGCCCTAACAGCCAAACATCGCCCTCAACAGTAACGGGCACCTCTGGCGCATCCGGCACCGCGTCCTCGTCCGTCAGCCCTTCGGTTGGCTCTGCTAAGAAGTCGGCAATCTCACCCAAGTCAAACCCGGTCAGCGTCAGGTCAAAGCCCGATGCGTCCAGATCCGCAAATTCCAGCTTCAGAAGTTCAACATCCCATTCGGCAAACTCTGACACTTTATTGACGCTCAGGCGGAACGCCTTGATCTGCGCGTCGGTCAGATCGTCGGCCAGGATCACAGGCACCTCGGTCAGGCCCAGCTTTGCGGCGGCTTTGAGCCGAAGATGACCGTCCACAACCGTGCCGTCCGACTTGGCGACGATTGGCACGCGAAACCCAAACTCACGGATTGCAGACGCCACCTTGTCAACGGCATGGTCATTCTTGCGCGGGTTCCGGGCATAGCCGATGCAACGCTCGATCGGCCATGTTTCAAACTGCAAAGTCACTGGCATCGGTCCTTTAGCGCGCCATATGCGCCGCTCTTTGACATTCCCATTGTGTCGGCCACTTCCTGTATCGTCGCGCCAGACTTGCGCATCGAAATCATTTCATCGGCGCGAGGGTGCCTGCTCGGCTTAGGCCCGCGTTTCTTTTGCCCCGGCTTATAATAATTCACTGGCCTGTCATAAGTGCCGTGCGCCCGCTTGTGCTGCTCATTCTCCGAGCGCGAAGACCAAACGATGTTTTCAAGTCGGTTGTCAGATGGCTTGCCGTTCTTGTGGGCTGCTTCTTTTCTTTCTCCAACAGGTGGACCAAGAAACGTCAGGGCCACTAACCTATGCACGCCCATCTTAACGGATGCACCGAGGCTAACGTAATGATAACCAAGCCCCGCAACCCACGGCGACAGAATGCAACCCGTGCGCTGCCTGCCGTCAGGCAAAAACCGATCAAGCGATCTGACCCGCCCTATAGACGAAACCTCATATCCTTCGTTATCTGGGATTGCCCGCCAAACCTCTGCGGGTGTAGTTGTTAAATCAGCCATATTCGATCCTTCCGTGATCGTCTTGGTTAGACCCGGTGTTGAGTGCTAGAACACTCCATCGGGTTGATTGTATTTTAGCCTTATTTACTTTGCGATGCCACCAAAACACTTGGATATGGCACAAGATCAGCGGTCGCAATCGCCTTATAGGCGGGAAATTCTGTCATTTAACCCTCGCCTTGCTGCGTTACCCCATCCCCAATTCGCCGCATCAAATGCTATGGCCAGACGGCGTTGACGCTTGCGCGCATTGTGGTGCTATACGGTGGGGTGGGCCGTTGGGAGTACCTGGCCGGGAACGCAAAACGCGCCCGAATGTTTCCACCGGGCGCACTAAGTCACATCACCAATACACCAACTTCAAAACCGCGTCAAGCGCCAGCCACAACGTCCAGCGCGCCACGCAATAGCGGCAGATTGCCGGGGGTCTTTCCGCTGCACACGGTCCACTCGATTGCCCCGCGCTGCCACGTTGTCAGGCGCTCCGTTATGCGGCGATAGGCAAGGTAGGCTTCCACGTTGCCGTCGCCCTCGTCATGCCCGACCGGGCCGATATCAAGACATGACCGCCCCGTTGATAGCCCTAGCTCCGCGCGGAATGCCGCGTGCGCTTCTTGGATGTGCCGCGCGGCCTGCTCCTGCGCATAGTTGATTTGGCCGAGGTCATAGAGGCGCGCCACTGCGTCGTGGATTGTCATCGCTGGGGCCTCCTGCCTCCCCGGCCCCGTGGGGATTGTCACCTTGCCGTGTTGCGCCCGCTCTGGCGGGGGCCTGATAGCCGATTGCCGCCCTTCTGGGGGTAGTGCTGCGATTTGGCCGGGTTGCGCCTGGACGCGGCCTTGTGGCGTCATTTTGCGCCTTGGCTTCTTGGATTTGCTGCCCTTGCCCATGACTTGCTCCTTTTGCCGTATTTCGCGTTGCCGTAATTTGTGAGCGCCTGCCTCTGGAAGTCGTCGCGCACATCATCCACGCGGATCAGAAGAAGCCCGTGTTCGTGCCAAGCGAGATTGCAGGCTGCGAAGGATGCCAGGCTGTCCTCCACTGGTGTGCGGGGCGCAGGTTGCCCGTGCCGATAGATGGAGGATATGGCGGTCATGTCAGCCTCCAAACCGGAACGTCATTGGCGATCTGGCGGCGAACAAGACCAAGCGCCTTGAGCCTGCCGAGCGCCTTTGCAACGCGCATTTTACCCTGACCCGTTGGGATCATCAGATCAGAGCATGTGCGCTCCCGCCCGTCGCTCATGATGTCCAGCACCATGGCCTGCGTTTCGTTCGGGCATAGGACTGCGCCTCGGGTCATGCGCCTGCCCTCCCAATAACCCAATGCTCCGGATGCACGGCCTCAACCGTCAACCCGATGGCCCCCACGGCGCTGGATGGTGTTTGTGCGTTCATTGTCGTCTCTCCGTTGTTGGGTGGCTGGCGGGCCGTTCGTGTCTTTGGTTTCAGGCCCGCCTGCCGTATGCCCCTAGCCCTGCAATGCACTTGCCACATAAAAGAATGTTTTGGGTTTCGGGGCAATTCTATTTGGGTGTGGCCTCCGGTGGGGCGGGAAGAGCATGGCCAAGCGCCCAGATACGCTCAGGCGCTTGGGTGTGCTGGTCATTGGGTATCTCCCTTGTGTTCGTTTACGTGGCACTGGCGGCATAGCCAAACCACGTCTAAGGGTCGCGCATAGTCGTGATGGTGGCCATCTATGCGGCATCCAGACTTCCCACACCTACTGCAATGGTCAGGCTTGATTACCTTGCTGTCTCTAACCCTATTCCCAAGAATGACATGCGCCGCTCTCTTCTCTGAATTGTCATCTACCCACTTTTGCCTAGACGCCTGCAAAGATGCCTTGCCCGCATCCGTCTTTTGATACCGCTTGTGCCTAGCAATTACCCTTGGGTCTTCCTTGAATCGCTTGGCATCATACGCCCTGTACCGATCAACGTTTTCCCTTCGGTTTATCCTAACCGCTTCCTTGTGGCATTCCTTGCATCGGGTGTTTACGCCTTTGTAAAATTCAGCGCTTTTTTCGGTCGCGCCGCAAACCTTGCATTTGCTTGGCATGGGTTCACCATAACCCTAAAACGGTATATGTAAAGACATACCTTTAGAACGGGATATCTTCCCCATCCATATCTGAACCCCCTGCCCCGCCAGTGCCGTACCCGCCGCCAGCGCCGCCGCCGTAGTTTGAACTGTCAGGTAATCCTTGACGGTTGCTGCCGTCGCGCCAGAACGCGCCGGGAAGTTTTTCGGATTTGGGGCGGACTTCTGTGATTTTAGCGTTGGGGAATTTATCCTTGACCATGCCGAGCAGGCCGTCACCCGCGCCGATACCCTTCAGGGACATAGACACTTCCCGCATCGTGAAGAGCTTCAAGTCTGAGCGGGCGTCTTTTGCCGCTTGCCAATCCGCGTCATCGCGGACGATGCCAAAGCGAAAGCCCTGGCCGTCGTCGTATTCGATGATTGACCGGTCAGCCTTGGCAGCGCCGATGCGCTCGGCCTCGGCATCCATGTAGGCGAAGCCCTTTAGGGCACTCTCAACGCAGGCCGTCAGATCCGCCTGCGCGGCACGTGGGCTTATGGGCCGCTCAGTGCCAGCAATCGCTTTGTTGAGGTTGCCCATTGTCTGGTCCCAGATGTGGGCGGTCTCCACGCTGACCAACTCAGCCAAGCGGCTGACGCCCCATTTGATATCCATGTCCCGGCTTGCCGCGTCGAACGCCTTGAGTCCGTGCGCGGTGTTGATGTCGGCGGGAGCGCTCTTGCCATAGGTGGGCGGCTGCGTGTGATGGCGGTAATGGCGGCTCATAGCTTTTCCTCATTTATTGTTTGGCTGGCATCTTCCCGTCGCACCCCTCCCTCCCCTTTAAGAAAGGGGGGGAGTGGAACGGTAGTGTGCAATTTTCCGGAACGGAACGGCGACCGTTCCAGTGTTTCCTCTTTTTTTTCAATGGCTTGCGCCGAAGCCGTTCCGGATCGTTCCAGTGGAACGTTCCGCGTTCCAGTGCCGTTCCAGAGGCATGTTTTGGGACGGCAAATCGTTCCAGTCGGATCGTTTAAAAACAATGACTTAGCGGGGGTTGGGTTGTGTAGTGGAACGGCCACAATCATGCCTCCAAATCCACGGGGGAACCGCCGCCGTGAATGATTTCCGCAGCCTTGTGACCCTTGTCGGTTAAGAACCAGTTGTTCAAAATGCTCTTGATCAAGCCCTCATCCTTGAGTTCGACCAGTCTACGAACCAGCGTGGACTTCTGCGCATTTCCGGTTGCGCCAATCAGCCCAACATCAACGCACCGCTGCGTCATGGAGAGGCAATCGCTGTTTTCTATGCTGAGAATTAAGCGCTCTTTTATGGTGTGTGATGTTTTGGCAATTTCCATTGCTCGCGTCTCAAGGAGAGGCTTTGCCAGAACGGTCGGCATCATGCGGCCTTTGGCATCTTTGATCCGCTCTGATTTCACCGTTTCGATCTCAAACATCAGCGGCTCGAAGTCTGCTCCTCGGTGCTTGCCTTGCCAGTGCATTTCGACCGCCGCGTCTCGCTTCCAAAGACACAGGTTGCCGTCCACCTCGTTTAGGAGGGCTGAACCGCCCATGGGTGTTAGGTTTGTTTTGGCGGCGTTTTTGACGGGGTGCGCTGGAACAATAACCGCGGGCTTTCCGTGGGCCTCGGTAATCTTGCGAAGCACTCTTGCGAAGTCCAGCATTTGCGCGTTGCTGTTGCTGTCGTCTCCGTCAAAGTAGGCTGCGAGGGTGTCGATGATAACAAGGTTGCATTTTGGCAGGCTTGCCAGCTTTTCCTTGATCAGCGCCATGTCCTGCCGGATCGAAAATGTACCGGCGATGAAGTGCATACGGCTTTGCGCCGCAGGCGTTTCTGATCGCTCCAATGTAGCGATAATGCGGCCCCGCACATCGTCGGGGTTTTCGCCCGCCATATAGATCACGTCACCGCCTTCGGTTTCGCGCCCGCACACGTCCTGCCCGCTTGCCATGGCGTCAGCCGCGTAAAGCATAACAGCGGTTTTTCCGCTGCCTGTTGGGGCAGTCAGAGTGTAGAGCCGCCCGCGCTGGATTACGCCGTCAATCAGGTATTCAGGGGCCACAAAATCAGCGGTGAACTCAGCCGCGCTTTGCATCCTCCATGCAGGGCCACTGTTCGGGGCAACATCAGGATTGGTGGCATTGCTCGGTGCATGATCGAAGTTCGGCGCGGGCTTTTCAGCCGCCTCGAATTTCGGGTTCGCCCGCGTCCGGTTAATCATGTCCTGCACTTCGCGCCGGGTATCTTCGACGGTATAGCCGGGCAGGGTCAGGGGGGCCGTCAGGGCGTGGATTTCGCCATCAGACAGGGATTTGCGCACGTAGCTGCCGACCAGCTTCAGCACGGCGATATTCCACTCGCTGCCGGAAAGCGCCTGTATGGCGGTGCGTTCGCGGTCCAGCGTCTCAATTGCGCCCGTGTCGATGTGCAGACCCGTTGTGGGGGCCGTGGCCGCTGGTGTGGACCCGAATGCCCGGCGCATTTGATCGATGGTCACGGGGGCGCGTGTGTCGTCGTATTGGGTGCGGATCGAGCACATCTCTTTGGTGTAGCCGCGTTCCTGCTTGTGTGTGGCGGGATAGGAGATGGTGCCGCCCACGCGCATGATGCGGCTTGGGTTGATCACTGACCTGTCGGACCCGAAGTGCGCGGCTATGGCGCTTTGTGTGTCGCGCCATGCGGCAAGATCCGTGGTGGGCGTTTCCAGTTCCCAATAAAGGTGGACCCGCACTGTAGGGATAGACCCCGTTAAGACTGCCGCCACGTATTTCGGGCCGGTCCATTGTTTGACGTTGTTGGCGCTTTCCAACTCGTCGCAATCGGCCCAAAGAAAGAAGCTCGCAAGGATGTCTTCGTCCTTGGCTGATCCCGATACGTCGGCCCTAATGGGATTGCGGACGGCGTAGATGTTGAAACCAAGGTCGTTCATTGATTCGACCCACGCCACGGCGTCCTCGATGTCGGCGGGGCTAAACTTGGCGATTTGTGGCTTTGCGTTTTCTTTGAACGCGCGGATTTCAAAGACGGCGGGGGCGGTTAATTCGCCCCATCGGGCCGTCATGTAAGTAAGGTCGCGGCGGATGCCGACGGCATCCGGCAACAGAGCGGTGCTTGCTGGCTCCATCATTCTATGACCACGAAGTCTTCGGCGCTGTCTTCTATGGCCTCGGCCATAATGCTGCACAGACCCGCCATGCCCTCAACAGACGGCCCAAAATACTGGCCTTTTAGTTTGTGGGGCCAGAAGTTGAGAACGCGGACATTGCCTGTAGCCCCATTCAAAACGCGGCACTGGACGTGCCACGGGGCTTTTTGGGGGTTGGGTTGAAAGAATGTGGCCCACTCGAACCGGCGCATAAAGGTTTCGAATGCGGCGCAGTTGGTTACTTGGTCTGGGTCGTTGTCGTTCATGTAGAGTTGCATGATTGCGCCTCGTTGTGTGGGGTAGGCCCCACGCAGATCATTCCGCGCGGGGCTGGTTTAGATGGGTGGTTTAGAAGCCTCCTGCTGTGGCAGTTGGTGTGGGTGTGGTTTCAACGGGTGCAGGTGCGACTTCTGTGGCGATTGTCGGCGCGTCGGCTTTGAGGCAATCAGGGCGCTCGACCCACTGCACGACGGTCAAGACAGGCTTGTTGCTGGCCCCGGATTTTAGCACTTGGGTATCAACGCCGGTTTGTTTGACCAGCGGCAGTAACCGCCCGTTGTCCGACTTTTCCGTCCATTCCGCTGCGATCTGCTTGGACAGCTTCGAGAATGCGTCATAGGAGCCGAAAGACGCCTGCTCCCAAGTTGCGGCTAGGCCGTCTCCGATTGCGCATCGGATGGACAGGGCCGCTCCCCAAGCATAGGCCCCGGAGGGCTTTTTGCTTTCGTCAGGGCGTGGCGTTGCCTGCGAAAAGTGCGGGTTCCATTTCTTTTCTGGGGCCTGCCCTGTTGCGCCGTCACGCATCCAGCCGAGTTGCAGTGTGTCCAAATCGAGGACGCACCCGCTGGCAAAGGCATCAACAACACGCTCAAACTTTTCGTCGTTCTCGTCCTTGCCCCGCAAAACCCAAGACTTGGGCGCGAAACCCTTCATCGCAGATCCGTTCGAGGTCCAAGACATCCATGGCCCCATGGAGCCGCCTGTGTCGCCTGTGTCGATTGTAAAAGACATAATGTGTTTTCCTTGTTTTTCGTTTGCGCCGTAGCGCGGTTAAACCGTGAAAAGTCACGGCATTTACGGAAGTTTCCGCAAATCATTCAGGTCTGTTAGACCGTTGTTTCTTGAGTAGGCCATTGAGGCGACGTAGACGCTGCTCTCGGAAACGGCGCACACCTTGGCTATGCGCGGCACTTCGCCTTGGCCTAATTGCCCGGTGGCTGTGCGACGGGCATTTTTAATGCTGTCGAGAACCTGAGAAAGTTGGGCATTGCTAAACTTTGCATGATGGTGATGCTCTCCTTGCACATGTGTCCCGTGCATCTTTTTATGGGAGCAATTAACCTTCTGAGTTGCCTGCAAAAGATTTTCCGGCCTGTTGCTGTCGCGGACTCCGTCAATGTGACAAACCACCATATCGGGCAGTAGAGGCCCGACGAAAGCCTGATAAACAAGCCGGTGAACTAGGAAATTATCTTTCACTTTTGCACCATCTTGGGTGCGGTAAAGCATGATGTATTCATAGCCGTTTTTGGCTTTATAATTCTTCCTCTTGCGCATCCGCCCGCTCTGCGTCGAATAAACATGACCTTCTTGCGTGATGTAATTATTCGGGAATCCCGATATTTGAACAAAATCATACATCAGAAATTTTTCCCCAAAACGTTGGTTTGCGCTGTTGGCGTGGTTGCCACGGGCGCACCCGTATCGGGGGCCGGGTCGTTTCCGGCTTCCAGAATTGCTGTCTGAAATATTGCCGCCTCAGTAACGTCCTCGCCCATGCGATTGTCAAACATAAATATCGCGTCGATCATCAGGCTTTCGGCAGCGAGGTAGTCGTCAACCTCTTGCGTGGTTTCCAAGCCTTCGATTTGTTCGATAACTTGCCGCTTGCTGCGATCCGCGCGGGCGAAGGTGGTGAAGGAAATGCGCTGGCTGTCGTCAACAACGGCAGACTTTGCCTGCCAAGTCGGTTCGGGCGCCCCGGTGTCGATTCTAAACATAGCGCACCTCATTGTGCGGGATGCCTTCTGCGATCAGGAAGTCGCGCACATCATCGACGCTTTTGACGACGGCCACGGGATAGCCGATGCCGCGCAGCATTTCGTGCGCTTGGTTTTGGGCGTCTGTTGTGCGGCCCGTTTTCGATTTAACCTCAAGAAGGAACGTCTGATTGGGTGCCAGCACGACCAAATCGGGGAAGCCTTTGAACACGCCCGCTGCGCGCTGGCGCATAACCTGAGCCATGCCGGCCTTGCCGCGTGTGTTGACTTCATTGACACTGTGCTGGACGATTGCGCGCGGCATGACGGCGCGCAGGTATTTGACAATCGCCACTTGGATTTTGAACTCAGGATTTGCCATCGGTCGCCACCTCCCCACCGCAAGCGGCATAGCCTGCCATGTCCACCCAATTGTCGGCGAGGCCGGGGTTGCCCCAAGCGCGCACTGTTTTGAGATCAATCATCATAATTGCGACTTGCGCGGGCGTGATGTTTACGCCGAGACGGCCTGACCAGATCCGCGCCAGCGCCGTGAAGTTGTCCTTCACGCTGCCGTGCGTTGCTGCGCGGTCCACGGTCACGGCTTGGGTGGCGTCTCTTAGGATTTCTGCGCGGGTCATACCCTCACCTCCGCTTGCGCCAGGCGCGCCTTTGCCTTGACCCACTTGCGCTCTAGCTGGCGTGTGGCTTTGTGGGACTGCCGTGCCCGCTCTACCGCCCGCCGTGCGTTGTGTTCGTCGGTGGACGCGCAGAACCACACGGCGCGGGCCAAGCGGGCGTCTGTGTCGCCTGAATAAAAGCCCTCAGCCCGTAGGCCGAGGGGAGTTGACAGGGAGGCTTTGCGCAGAGACACCGCTGCGCTCGGTGTTGGTGCGCGGCGCAACTCAGGGGAGGCTGAGGAGGCCGCGCTATCGCACTCCGCCGATAGGTAGCAGGCGGGTGCGTGTGGGTGCGTGGGGGTCATGCTGCCGCCTTTGAGGCTGCTTTTAGGGCCTCTCGATCAATTTTGCCGCTCATGTAAGCTTCGTGGATAAAGTCATGATCGAGCCCGGCCAATATGCACACGCACTGAAAATCACGCCGCGCTTCGGCTATCCATTTTCGGGCGGCAGCTCTGGACAGGACCTCGTAGGATTTGCGCGTGGGCTTAGTGGCGGTAGCGTCGATAACTGCGTTAAACAAAACAGCTTGCCATAGTGTTTGCTCTGGAGGCTGGGTCATGCTGCCGCCTCCGCATTGGCCAGCGCGGCCAAGCCACTGGGCGTGATCGTCCAGTTTTCGCCTTGCGTCCCGAACCTGCCAAAATCAGCCCCGCGAATGAGGCCCTTTTCGTTGAGCGCGGCCAACACCTTCGGGTGCGCGTCAAGATTGCGCCCGGTGCGCCATTGCTCGTCCGATAGCCGGGCGAGGACGGTGTGCTGCTTGGGGGTGAGGGAGGTCATGCTGCACCCCCAACCGGCGCGGCATTCATCTTTGCGCGGATGCCCTCAATCGTGGGCCATCTGGGGTCGCGGCCATTCTCAAGGTCTCGCAACAGGTTCGGGTCATTGACAGTCCAGACCCCAAACGCGGTTTTGGACATGCCACTAAGCGCGCGGTAGCGATCAATCTCGGCCACCAGCTTCACTATCTCGGGGTTTTTCACTGCGATGTTCATGCCACATCATTAGGAAACATCCTAACGTCTTGCAACAGGAAACTTCCAATTCGCACCGCAATCGCGCGAAAATATATTAGGAAGTTTCCTGTTTTAGTGTTGCGTTAGGAAATATCCTAGGCCATAGTTCCCCCAACAACTGAGGAGACACCGACATGAAATACGAAATCAAACATCGCTGGACGGGGCGGGTGATCTTCACCGCCGAAATCGAATGCGACGAAAGACAAGCCGCAAACTTCAAGCTCGGCTTGGCCATCAAGGTTGCTGTGGGAAAAGGCGCGGACCTCAAAGGCGCGTACCTCGAAGGCGCGTACCTCAAAGGCGCGTACCTCAAAGGCGCGCACCTCGAAGGCGCGAGCCTCAAAGGCGCGTACCTCGAAGGCGCGCACATCGAAGGCGCGTACCTCAAAGGCGCGCACCTCGAAGGCGCGAGCCTCAAAGGCGCGTACCTCGAAGGCGCGCACATCGAAGGCGCGTACCTCAAAGGCGCGCACCTCGAAGGCGCGTACTTTGGGAGGGTTCCCATTATCCCCAATATTCATACAGCGGTATACGAGGCGTCAACCCAAACACCGGAATCTCTGGATATGGGCCGTTGGCACTCATGTGGGACAACGCACTGCCGTGCCGGATGGGTAACGACGCTGGCGGGCGAGGCGGGCGCTAAACTGGAAGCTGAGATTGGCACACCAGCCGCTGCCATGGCGATCTACGCCGCAAGCGACCCTGAATATTTACAGCGCGACGGGTGCCCCGATTTTTTATGCGGGAATGATGCTGCTCTGGCGGACATGAAGCGCCTTGCCGAGTTGGAGACATCGACATGAACTTAGACATCAAACCAGAAAAGCTAGAAGCCGCAATTATTGCTGAGGCGGTAGATCAAATCCTTGGCGCAGATCAGGGTGAGGCTTACTCACGCTACCTGACCGGCATCCGCGCGGGTGTAGAATCCCGCATCGATAAGATGTTCGCAGACCATGCTGACGCCCTCATTCAAGAGGCGTTGGACGCCGCCATAAAGGATGGCTTTGAGCGGGAATACAGCAAGGTTGACCAGTGGGGCAAACGTGAGGGGGAGAAAACCTCAATCTCAAAAGAGCTTGCCCGGCTTGTTAGCGGTTATTGGTCGGAGCGCGTGGACAGCAGTGGGAAGCCCACAAGCTCAACCTACGGAAACACCCTGACGCGAGCAGAATACTTGATGACCGTAATTTGTTCTTCGGACTTTTCCGAGAGCATGAAGGCCTCCGCTTTGAACGTTACTGGGCACCTAAAAGATGGGCTCCGCGCGCATATGGCAGCACAGATGGACACAGTTCTTGACGGCCTATTCAAGGTCAAAAGCCTCCAAGACCAAGGTAAAGTCGAAAAGCCTTACTAACCCCACACGCGGGGTTGACGCCCCGCTCCAAAAGGAGATACCGACATGACCGCCCACACTGCAATCACCGCCCCCGCACGGCAAGAGGCTCACGCTATGAGCATCTCCGACATGGGCACCTGCCACAAGTGCGGAGGCACTGGCATGGTTCACCTGTTCAAGATTTCCGAGCCATGCCGTCGCTGCAATGTGGGCGGGTTTGGCGGATTGGCCGCTTACGACGGCTACACCGCTGCTGAGGTTCGCCAGCGCGGTCAGGCCAACGACGATGCGTTGTTTGGCGACGTGTCGCACGTGGAGGTGGGGCAATGAACACCGAACAACAGCGCCAATTCCTTGCCAAAATCCGCAAATGCGACCCCGAAACCATGAACTTTGACGAGTGGCGCGAACTGCACGGGATGCTGGTGGACTTGGTCCATTGCGATGACGTGAATGGCCTCCGGGTTGCGCTCGAAGCGCTCGAAGCGCACGAGGTGACGGCATGACCATCTGGAACTGGATTGCAGACACAATAGCCGCGCTCTGTTTGTTTGGCGGGCCTGTTGCGGGGCTTTGGGTCGCGCACGGCATGGGGTGGCTGATGTGACTGACCTCTACGCCCTATCCACCAACCCCGCGACGCCGTGCGATGTGATCCGCGCTGCCTGCGACGAAATCCTGCGCCATTCGGTGCGGTACCCATATGCCGACGTCGTTCTGGCCCGCCAGATTTTGGACGCCAGCAAAACCCAAGGCAAAACCAGCGAAGGAGCAAAGACATGACCGCCCGTGAGAATTTGCGCGCCTGCCTCTCGGAGCGCCGAAGCCATGCACGTAACAGCCTCAATTACCAATACCTCACACGCGCCTTGATCGAAACGCTACTGCGGAGACGCCAAGACGGCCTGATCCGCCTGCCTAACGACTAGCCCCCACGCGGTCCCAGCCCATGCCAGGACGCACATAGAAAGGAATGAGACGATGCCAAAACATGACAGCCTTATCGCCAAGGCGCGAGAAATTGCATCCGAGCGAGACGAAAAGGCAGCCGAAAGCATGATGATAGCAGAGGCGCACAGGAACGCCGGTAATTCTGGTACAGCCTCGGGCTGGTACGTCTCTGCTGAACACGCAGAGGAAACCGCAGCCACCTTGCGGGCGCTTGCAAGTATTGTCGAGGCCACCCCATGACTGACATGGCAGACGACATCGCGCGGGATCGGGTAGATAACCTTCAGGCAAGACTCTCCCCTGACTACTGGAAGCGTCGCGGAGCACCGAAAGGGCCCCGATAATTGGCCCAGAAAACGTCAATGGCCGTTTCTGGCCGTTTACGGGCCAATTTACGGGCCAATTTACGGGCCAATTTACGGGCCAATTTTGGCCTGCGCTTCTACTCCTGCAGTCAATACCGACTGACGGAGCAAATGAATGCAACGGACAGACAACGCACTAGAAACTATTTCGGTGAAGGGTGTGCCGCCTCGGCTTTTGAGCTTAGCCGACGCGACAGCCTACTTAGGCGACAGTCGAGCAACGCTCTACAAATTGCGAACAGCCCTTCTGAGCCAGTCGGTTCATCTGGCGGCGCTCTTGCTGTGGCTTGGGTCGGTCGCGCTCAATCTCGTTCAGCGCCGAGTTGAACACGTCAACGCGCGCCCATGCTTCTTCCGTCAGCCGCTTTGATTGGGCCAGAGGGCTTTCATGCGCATCCATCACTCTCGCTCCTCAGAATGGACGCGTGCATCTACAAATTGCGCGCGCGCGACGGCGGCGGCGGTCATCATTTCAACAACTACCTTCTCCACCAGATCGGGGGATAGCCGAAACACGGCCCCACTGCCCGGCATCTTGGCGCTCAGGCACACAACGCCGCCTTCCGCAGTCACGGTCAGTGTGGATTTGCCACGCCGCATCAGTCAGCCTCCTTCAATCTAGCGTTCTATCGGCGGGGTTCCGGCTCAGATTGCAAAGCCGGTTCACCTGATTGCGGTTGACGGGCTGACCCGCCATGTCTGTGATCTTGGCCAGCGCGTCGGCCTGATCCAGCGCGGACCACCAGACCGCACACATATCGGCGCGGCGTGGGTGTGCCTTGGATAGCCTACTGGCCCTCTGGCGCGGCGCAGGCGGCATCACCTCGATAGTGGCCCCCAGCGCCTCAACGCGCCCCTGCATGGCCTTGCTGGCGGCACCGTGACCCAGATCAGCCAAGGCGCAGATGCGTACCACGTCGCCACGCCGTATGCCGCCGCCGTCCACCAGCGCCGACAAATCCGCGCGCTGCGTTCCCGGTGCGTCGGTGAAAACGTTTTCCGGCTTCACGTCCATGTGAGACGCGGCAGATCGGGGGCGGTCAAAGAGGTATGCGATAATTCTCATGGTGGACAATTAGCACCTTGCGCGCAGTAGCGCAATAGTCTAAAAACGAACACAATAGACGCACCGAACACCACCCGAGAGGACCAAAGAAATGACACGCTACTTTGCAAACAGCGCCGCAACCCGCAAAAATCGCTCCCTCGCCACAGGCTTTGACACTGAGATGGCGGCGCGCGATCAGGCTGAATTTTTGGCCAACACTTACGGTGGCGTCGCCAAGGTCAGCACAAACAAAGGCGAGGCAAAAGGCGCGTTTTCCGCAAAGAAGGGCTGGCACTAAGCCAGCCGCCACACCCCCGTTAAGAAGGACCGATGATATGCCAGACCTTCAACCGTATGAAGCATTGCACAACGCGCTTTGCGAAATGAATGCCGAACCAGAGTTTCCCATTGCGCTTGACGATAAGGCAAAAGCACGCATCCGCAGCATTGCCGAAGAGCAAGGTGTAGACGTCTATGAAGTCATCCGCACGTTCGCCGAAGAGAGTGCGCTAAATTACTTTAGGGGTCGCAATGATGACCCTGCAAACGCCTGACATAAAAGGACCGAATGACTGAATAAATGAGCAGTAGGGAACTGTGAACTCGAAGATAGCTATTGATCGTGGCGTTTAGGGTTGCAAGGATTTTAGGCGGGCGGCGGATCGTAGCGCTGCGTGACATCAAGCCACCTAAACCAGCTTATCCCGCCATGCGTGGAGCATGGAGATAGCCCAATGTGGGCCTGCTCTTTTATTCAGTCAAACGGTAATCTCACAAAGGACCAGATCAATGAAAGAAGGCGACATATACCGATGGAAGTGGCGCGACCCAGAACGTGACAGCGCCGCGCCATCTGGCGATTACCACTGCAAGTCTCAGATCGCCGTTTTCGAGGGCGGAAAACTGTTCGATACCTTTTGGGGGAGCGGGCCAACTGATAATAGTTATCTATCCGCTGAAAAGGTAGAGCTTAAATTGTTGGGTAACCGCAATGAACTTGACGTATTTTCCGACCGCGAGGACTTCTATGACCCTGAAGACTTAATCGTCATGCGTCATAGTAACGACACGCGGGCTAAGACCCTCATAAAGCGCGGCGCACGGCGCAGCCCCGCCTTCATGCGCGTTTCACTCCAAGAAAATATTGCCGAAGCTGAGCGAAATATTCAATCTGCAATCTATGATTTGAAGCGATTGGCTGTTGCTCAAGACGCCATTATGCGCGGCAAAGTTGACAAGATTCATTTCTAACATTCAAAGGATACATCAATGGCCAGCACATCAGAGGTAAAGTCCGCAGCGCGCGCCGTCGAGGCCGTAGAGAGTATCGACAAGGTGATCGCATGGATGAGAAAAGATGTTGAGGAATCCGCCGTCGAATGGGGTGATGGTGTGCGCGCCGCCTTCGGGCGCAACCGCCTCTCGAAGATGACGGATGGACGCATCGATCAGGCCACATTCTGCGCCATAGTCAACGATCTACTGGATAAGCGCGAAGCCGCCGTCAGCGAGCATTGCGACCTTGTAGACTTTCCTGCGCCGCCCTGCCCACGGCAGAATCCACCACAGCTAGACCAGTAAAGGACCAAACCAATGAAGAAGACTTACGAGGTTGAGACGCTCAGATCAGGCCAACCGCAAGCCTACGCTGACACTGAGCGAGAATACCGGATCACGGTAACGTCAGAAGCATATGGCAAGGAAGGCATGGTTCCGTGGGTCATGCACGGCGATGTTGAGGCGCAAATAACGAAAGAAGAAGCATTACGCAGTGCCGGAAACCTGTTTGTCGGAATGAAGCCAGATGACATGCGCAAGTCTCAGCGGGATTGGGCAGAAAATCTGGTCCGTTCTCTTTGCCAAAACTTCCGCAAGAAAGACGACAACGACGGGCGCACAGGTATGGATGCAGCGTTTTATCCGACCCTTAAATGGCTCAAGATTGACCCTACTGCGGGCACTGTTCACGCCTTTATAGTTGAAACTTACACAGACTGACACAAAGGGACCGCCCAAAACGCAAAAAGCCCGCGCCGCCCAATGTGGACAGCGCGGGCAAGTATCTGAATTGAGCCGGTGAAGGGCTCCCCGGATAACGCGCGCCGGGAGTCGCGCACACCGCCGTTATGGCGGGGATTTCATGGGCACGTCCCTGCCATGCGGTCGTCCAAGTCAGCAACCCAAACTCCCCACGCGCCGATCACGTCCAACGCAGCGGCGTCAGGCATGGCAAGGCGGGCCTCTGCGTAGGAACGGCACCCGGCGTCAACGCTTGTCATTGCGCCGCACGCGCTCAGAAGGAGACATGCCAGAATTGCGGCCAGCCTCGACGGCGTCCCTGCCAGCTTCTTCGCGCTCGAATGCGTCTGATAGTGCGTCATGCTCCGCCTCCTGCTTTCCCGCGCGCTTTCCGCGCCCAAATTGAATACGCCCGCCCGTGAGCGCGTAGACGGCAAGCCCACCCGCAAAGGCGAGGGCCGCGATGATGATTTCTAGAATGCTCATATCGACACGCCCGGCGCATCGGTGGCGGGTTCACACCAGCCCTCGATAAGCCCGATGAGCGGGCCGTAGCCTCCGACTTCAAGCGCCGACTGCACCATGTCCAGCCGCGCCTCTATCTGCCCCTCACATGCCGCCTTTGTGAGGGCGTAGGGCGCAACATAAACGCGGCATTGCATGGGCTGTGACGCGGCGGCGAGGCACACCATAACGGCAAGGTGCATCATGACAAAGCCCCCTTCGCATTTGGGTTGATCGTATAGGGCCGCGCCGCGCCGCTGCGCTGCTGCAAGGTGAATGCCAGCGTGAGAACAGGCGGCAAATGCGAGAACACCTCGCCCCAAGCCTCCATATCGCCCCCGACAAAAGCGGCGATAAAGCTGCCAAGCGAGCGGGCCGTGGCGTCGTCGGCTTCCGACAGAACCAAAACGGCAGTCACAACCGCACCCCAAAAAGAGCGCGCCCATAGGATGAAAATGGGTCTCATGCCCTTACCTCCATGTAATCCGCCATCGGGTCGCCAAGGCGAGATTTGATCGCCCTAATCGGCTCCATGCCGTGATGCGCTTTGATGTGCGTGGCCGACCAAGAAACGCTCCACATGAGCGGAAGGATTGCGATCCCAAACCACGGGTCACGCACCCACCCGCGCGAAGTGCTGAACACCACAAAATCCATACCTGCAAGCTTTCGGCGTGTTCCAGGCTTAGGACACGCCCACTCAAAGCTGGTAAGCTGCGCGCCAAAGCCGCCAAGGAACGTATAGAAACGCGCTGGCGTGCTGTGTTTGCGTCCGTTGCTTGTGTCCACGAGCCAGTACACTGTTTGATCGAAAAACGGAGCGCCCATACCGTGCCCGTTGCCGAAAACCTTGCGTGTCAGCCAGTTCATGCGTCACCTCTCATCTTGCGCAGGATCGCCGCGACGACCGCGATGAAGCCCGTGGGCGCTTTCTTGGGGGCTTGGGGCGTCACGGGTGCGCGTGGTGCCGTGGGCGGCTTGCTGGCGGGTGCGCGCTGGTCTTTTGACCACCATGGCCCCACGCGAAAGCAAGGGCACGCCTTGGCGGCGTATTCGTGGTGCCCGCTGATCTTGGCAATCGTCGGGTAATCGCTTTGCAGTCTTCGGATTAGGCCCCGCAACGCCACGTCTTGGGCTGGGGTGAAGTGGTCCGAGAACTGGTCATTCTCATTGCCGCCATGGCCGCCGAATAGTGCGACCCCAACCGTCCCGGTGTTGCGGCCCTTGACGTGCGCGCCCTTGCGCTCCAGCGGACGCCCCGTGGCAATCTTCCCGTCTCGGTCGATCAGGTAATGGTAGCCGATGTCAGACCAGCCTCGATCATCGACATGCCAGCGCCGGACCTCCGCTGTTTTTTGGTTCACAGTGCGGGTTGCCCACCATGCGGGGCGGGTCGCTGTGCAATGCACAACGATTTCATTAAGTGGTCGCATAGCGGACTCCTGTGTTGTGGGGAATGTGGGTGTCGTGTTAGCCCGCGCGGGCCGGGTTACGGGCCTCGGTTGAGCGCCCGCACAAGGGCGGCGATGTCTTCGCGCAACCCGGATATCTGCTCAGTCAAGCGCGCAACCTGCACCTCCTGGCTATTCGCCGCCGTGCGGTTTGAGTTTGCCACCGCCTCCACGCGGATCAAGTCCCGGTCATGGCGGATGACCTGCGTGTTAATGCCTGACGCCCACCAAATGCCGCCGCCTGTCTGGACGCATAGGGCGATGATAAGCGCAATCGGCACGCGCTTATCCAAGTGCCAGCCTTCATCGTTTTGTTGTTGGTCCGTCATACTGCCCCCGGCCTGAATAGCGCCCAAATGAAAATCCCAACCGCTGCAACCTTTGCCTTGGTCGCAGGAGCGCCGCCCGCAATAGCGCCGTCGAACCACTCAGCCGCCGCCTGACCACGGCCATAGATGCCAACCTCCAGCATGTGGTCGTGGACCAAAGCCGCCAGCAGGAAGCGCGGATCGTCGCGTGATAGCCACCAGCGGGCAAAGAACGGGACACTACTCTCGAACTCGCGCCCTGCGTGGATCGTGATGGGGTAGCCGTTGCCCTTGCGGCCTACGTGCCACGTGATGTCCTGCGTCAGCCGCCAGCGCCGCATCGTGCCGCGCTCAAACATCATGGCCAGTGCTTATCATCGGCATAGTCAGCGGGGATTGGGTCCATCGCCACCAGCACGTTGTGCGCCCGCATGATTGCGCCCGACGCAGCCGCGAACGCATCCGCCAAACCCAGAACGCGGGTGGCCAGTGCGGCAAGCGCGGTTGCATCGTCAGACACCAGCGCGCGCAGAAGTGGTGCAGGGGCGGCATCATCATCGGCAAGCGCCTTGGCCTCCGCGATCTGTACAGACCACGTTTCGCGCTCGGATGGGCTGTACGCCCCGGCCATAGCGTTTAGCCTGCGGTCGCGCTCTGCTGTGACCATGGAAGCAGAGGGGGAGGGCGGCGCTCCTGCGACCCACTCGCCGTCCACCCATTCGTAGCCTGCCCCCGGCTTTAGAGGCACGCTTATCGTGCCCTCGGGGTAGCTGTCCAATACGCTTTGCGGCGGCGTGTTTGTAGTCTGCCAGTAACCTCTGGTGGGGTGAAAGAAACCTTTTTCCATTAGCGTAACTCCACCCAAATTAGACCAGATATGCCAGCAGTTATCCTGTAATAGTAACCATCTGGAATTATTGCTGACATATTCCCATCTGCGTTGTTGTTTCCATTTTGAACTCCAAGCCAAGTTGAATTATTAGAGGAAACTTGAAACTGAGCATCGTTACCGTCTCCATATCTTATCAAAACCATAATAGGTCTACCTGTTGTGTTCTGATAAGAAGTGTTGGCAACTCTCGAACCCTCAACGTTTTGCCAAGTCTGACCTACGCCAATGGCTGCGCCTGCGACCGCAGCAATGGCAGATGCTACAATATCGCGCCGCGCTGCTCCATCTGGATCAACGGCCAAATCTGCATCGGCGCTGTCCACCATCAGGGCCGCGCTTCCAAGCCCAAGCGTCGTCCGCTGTGCTGCCGCGTCGGCATCGTCCAGCAATTCCCAACCTGCTGCCGTCACGTCCGCAAATTCCACGCCGTCAGCCGCTGCGTTTACCCGCACCGCGTCCAATGCGCGCCCTGTCAGTGACGGCAGGTTTGCGGCCACCAGCGCTGCGGCAGTATCACTGGCAAACGTTCCAAACGCCACCAAATCCGGCGCGAATTGCAGCGCCTGCCAGTCGAGAAACGCATCGACGTTCGTATCGAACGCGGTCTGCGCTTGACCCTTGTCCGGGATGGTTCCAAGGAATTGTCTGATTACTGGCGCGGTCATAGCGTCTCCACTTCAAGTTGTACTTTTGTTATGCCGCGCACGTCTACGACTGTCTGACAAGAGCTAACAAAACCATATGCCAAAAACTCAGAATTGTCATCAGGTCCAGCAAACACAGCCGCCACGCCGTCCAAATCGTTAATTGTTCGCCAGAACGGCGCGGCGCTATAGTCGTTCAGGTGAACACGATAGCCAACGCGCGATGCAGGTGTCCGCCGCAATAGCGACGTAAGCGTGCCTTCGGTTTTCTTGACCGACCGAGTGCGCAGGCCCAGCGTAGATGCCACCTCAACAACGCCGTATAGGTCAGCCAAGCCCATCGCAATCGTGCCTACCGCCGCCGTCGATCCTGTGTTTGTAATCGTGACCACAACGGTTGCGCCGATTGGGATGTTGATCTCAAAATTGGCATATGTGCGCTGCAAAGACTGAGGCGCAAAAAACCATCGCCAGAACGATCCTTCGTATGGCGTCGCGTCGGGCACCCCATACGTCACGTCCGCCACGTCGCCCGTTGCGTCCAGCGTGCCAACGATTGTGATCTGTGTGGCACGCAACCCAAAGAACGCTATAGCTGATAGCCGTGGCAGTCCGGTCAGGGTGTAGGTGATGCTGTCCGCGCGACTTGTTACGGTGTCAACAACGCGAAACTGATCCGCCCCGAATTGCAGATCGAACGCCGCGTAACGATTGGCCGGTCCAGCGTCAAACCATTCGTTTGAGGCGGCAAGTCCCGGCTCCTGCGTTGTGCTTGCCGCTGATACCTCAAACAACCGTTCACCCACCCGTCGCACGTCGCCAAGGTTATATGTGCCCGCCGTCCAAGCCGTTTCCAGCACCACGTTTGTGCTGTCAATGTTGCCCTCGGTGATGGCGAAAGGCTCAATGATCCGCAGAGTCATAGGGTCTGCTCCAATTGGAAGGCCAGCGTGTCGTCTGCCGCGTCTGCCCCGCGCCCGGTATTGCCCGCCGTGATTTCCGATGAGGATATCAGCCGCTCCATCGACACGTTAAGCGCCCGCAACTCAGCGCGCAATTCCGCATCGGATTGCTTGGGGCCATAGGTCAGCCCATTGGCAACACGGGACAGGCCGCGCATGTAGTCTTGGCCAGTTGCAAACAGATCCTCATTTACCAGCGCCCGCAGGCTGCCCCCGAGCGCGTCGGCCCCCGCGCTGATTTCCGCGAACGCCGGGGAAAGCTGCATAAGAGCCGCTACCATGTCCGTATCGCCTAAAGCGTCGGCCTCGTCCACCAGCGCCCGGAATGCCGCGCGCGTGGCAGGCAAGGCGTCAATCCCAAGGCTGGCCATTTCCAGCGACAACACCGACGTGGCGCGGGCTAACCGCTCCGCATCGGTGTAGAAGTTCTGATAGTAGGAAGCCGCTGCGCTGGTGAAGTTTTCCAGTGATCCGAATAGGTCCACAAAGGCAGACGCCGCCGCGCCGCCCGCAAGCGACACGTCATACGCGCGAAGCTGGAAGTTGCCCATCCATGCGTTGACGGTTGTGAGGCTACTGGCCAAACGATCCAGCGTTGCCGACGCGCCCTCGCCCGCCTGCATAAAGCCGTCCAGACCGCCCACCATGCCAGCCATAGCGTCAGCCATGCCCGTGAGACCGTCCATCACCGCCCTTTGCGCCGCCTCGTCGCTCAGGCCCTTCGTGCTTATCCGCATACGGTGCGAAAACCCGTCAAAAGTGTTCGCCGCTAGCCCGAGCGCATCCGCCGATGCCATCACGCCACTTTGCAGCGTATCGACCATGCTGGTGACGGCGTCGGTTGTTTCCCGATCCGCAGCGCTGGTAGACGTGCGCACCTTTTTGGACAGGCCAAAGAAGCGGCTGGTCTGAACCTTTTTGAAGGTCTCGACCAGAACGTCCATGTTGTTGACCGTGGCCATGATGCCCGTGTCGAGAGTCTTGGTTTTCTTGCGGAATGCGGCGAACGCTAGAGCCACAGCGCCGATAACAGGGATTGCCACGCTGAGAGATGCGGCCAATCCTGCGCCCACGCCTAATGAGCCGATGCCCGCCGCCAAACCGGAACCAGCACCGAGTCCCAGAATGCTTGACCCACCGCCAAGCCCTAGCAGCCCGGAACCAGTACCAAACGCGCCCAGCATACCAGCACCGCCGCCTGCGCCCTTTGCGCCCGCGCCGCCACCGCCGCGCAACAGGTTGCTCAGAAACCCACCGCCCCCACCGCCCACGCCACCCGCCACGGCTTGCCCCACGCCGCCACCAGACGCGCCGATGCCAGTGCCACCCGCGCCAAAGGCCCGCATGACGCGCGACCGCACGGCCATACTGATCATCTGCGCAATCATCTGCTTAAAGCTGTCCAGCACGGATTGCACAAAGCCCTTGAAGTCTTTGAACCCGTTGACGACAAAGTCACCGAACGCATCGGAAACGCTTTCAATTCCGCTGATAACAGATCCACCGAACTCGCGGCCCATATCAGCCGCCGATTTCTGCGCACCCTTGAACGCCTCGGCTAGGCCTTCGGCGAACGTAGTGGCCTCCTCAATAGCCTCCGCCGCTGCGCCTGCGGAGCCGCCACCGCCGCCCTCTGCACCGCCGATGCCGTCCAGTTCCTCGCGCAGCCGCGCAGTTTCCGCCGCCGCGCCCTCAGTCGCCGATGCGTTTCCGTCCATAACCGTGTTAAGCGCGGCAATGCTTTCCATCGGCGCGCCCGCCGCCTCCGTGAACACGCGCCCAAAGTTGCCCATGACCTCAGATGCGTTCGCCGCTTCATCCGCCGCCCCCCGCAAACCGTTGGACATCTCGCCCGTATAGTCGCGGCTGAAGGCTTCCTCGAACGCCCTGCCCGCCGCCTCAACTACACCTTCGGCCTCGCCTACCTCTACTCGGAAATTAGAAAGATCAGGCGCGCCAATATCAATGCCGGGGATCACGTTCAACGCGGTTACAAGCCCGCCAACGCCAGCCTCTACCGCGTCAATCAAACCGTTCATCGCCTGCGCGCCCAAGCGCGCGAACGCCGCTGGCAACGCGCCCCAAGCTGCGACAACAGCCTGATATGCGCCCACAAAAGCGCCAATCGTCGGGTTCACAAAGCCCGGCAATCCGCCAACAATGCCAGCCAACGATCCAAGCGCAGACGCCTTAATACCCTGCCACGCTGCCGAGACTTTGAAGTCCAGCGCCAAGCTGGCGTAGCCAATGCGTTCCCACGCCTCAACCGCGACATCTTTGACCAGCGTCATTGCGTTACTAAACCCGCCGGTTGCTGTAACTAACCGCCCGAACATCGCCACCAGATAACCAGCCCCGACCACAAGCGCCCCGATGCCAGTGGTGATCAGCGCCGTCTTGAGTATTCCCAGCGCGCCCGCAAAAGTAAACGTGGCAATCTTCGCAAGTGCCAGCGCGCCCACGTATCGAACGCCAAACGCCGTAACCGCAACGCCCAATGTTGTGCCGACAACATCAAGGTTTTCGGCCATTAGAATGATCGCTCGCGCGAAAGATTCGCTACCGCCAACCATAGAATCAAGCGACCCAAGGGAAAGTGTCATTTGATCGCGGAAAACCTGCAAGGCACCAGATACTGTGGGGATCGTATTGGCAAACGTCGCTTCTAGCGCGTCAGATTGCGAAAGAACCGCCTCAAAGAACTCTCGACTAGAAACCTCTCCCGCGATAACCATATTACGCAGTTGGCCAACTGACCCAGCGGCACCCTCAATGGCATTTGCCGCCGCTTGCGCAATCGGGAATGCGCCCTCAAGGATGCTGTTAAATTCTTCAGCCCTCACGATGCCGCCGCTCATGGCCTGGGATAGCTGCAACAGTGCGCCCGATGCCGCCGCACCACCGCCGCCAACTTGAGCAAGTGCCAGTCCCACGTTTTCGGTAAACCGCAGCACGTCAGAAGATGATGCCCCAAGGTCACGGCCCGCAATGCTGATCCGCTGATACAGTTGCGCTGTGGCCTCAAGCGGCGCACGTGTTCTTGCTGCAATATCCCCAATCTGCTCAAGCGCCGCAGCAGCTTCGCTGCCAGACATTCCAATTGCGCGCAGTGAGTTAGTCATTACAGCATATTGCTGCGTAGCCCTAAAAGCACCAGTAAGAGCGGTAAGCGCAGAAATGCCAAGGCCAATTGATGCCGCCATCCTAAGCGCGCCCCCAGCCATGCCCGCAAACGCGCCTTTAGCCTTGCCTGCTGAACGCTCCGCGCCAGCGCCAGCGCGCCCAAAGCGGTCCAAGTCGCCAGTGGCCGTGCGAACGCCACGGGAATCGACGGCAAGTCCAAGTGTGGCGAGATCAGTCATAAATTGGACCCTTCAAACGGCGGGGGAACATCTTCATCCCGCGCCCGTGATATCTCACCCGCAAACGCGGATGACATTTTGTGCAGCCACTCAGGCTCATGCGCCTCTAATTCCTCGCCCGAGACCAAGACCCAAGCCCTGATTTCGGAATAAGGAACAGCGACCTCGCCTATACCTGTTTGCATGATTGGCCCGACCCTCAGGAACATTGGGATCAAGTGATCGAAACACTCAGGCACTGGCGGGAACTCGATAATACCGCCGTGCCGCGCTAACGTATCGGCGCGACTTTTCTTGAGGCCCTTAGCCGGCGTTGATAGCCAAGCGGATTGACGCGCCCAGAGACAAAGGGCCTCTAGGCCTTCTCGAAAAAATTAGCTTCACCCTCAAGGAAAGCCAGAACCTCACGCATGATCGCGGGATAGCGGCTATAAAGCCATTCCGCGTTTTCGGCGGAGAAATCCAAGGGCTTGCCGTCGCGGGATAGGTTCTCCCAGCCGAATGTCGCGTCCACCGCGTCTCCCAGCTTGCTCTTTTCGCCATCGGCCATCAGCGCCATGATTTCGCCTTCCGACATGCGGGAAACGTCCATTTTGGTGCCACGGCGCTTTACCATCACGGCAGCGCGCTTCTTCACACGTTGGCGCACTTCCTTGCTGTCGGACCCCATGAGGTGAATGCGGATCGGCTTCTTTTCAGCATCATCCGCGTAGGCCGGAAGCCCGGTGGCGATGTTGGTGAGGTGGAGCCAAGCGCCCTTTTCAGAAGCGGCAACGGTGTCAAACATATCCATGTGATTTATCCTATGGGTTCTGGTTCAATCGGAGGCGCGCGGCGAACCACTCCACGCACCTCCTAGCCTGCGCTTGCAGGATTAAGGCGCGGCGACGTTCACCTCAGCGCGGGTGAACTCAATGTTCACGTTTGCCATCACGACAGACCCGACCGACTGGCCAGACGGAAAGGACATGACCTTGCCGCTGATGTAACGGATAGACCCGTCCGACCGCGTCTCGCGGAAGCTGATCTCATCTTTGGAGGCAAGCGCAGCGCGCAAGATACCTTGGCCCGCGTCGCCGTCTGAAAGCGCCATGGGGACAGTCACCGAGCCATAGTTAAGCGCGCCGTGATACTTGTTCACAATTCCAGTCTTCAGCGGCGTAAACGTCACGGAATCGTGGGCCGGGCCGAACTCAGGGATTTCTTCAGCTTCGCCAATTTCGGTCCATGTCAGGGCTGCGTAGCCTGTGTCATCGTATGTGGCAGGAGCTGCCGCCGAGGCGGAAAGAAACCCGCCGATGCCTTCTGTGGTACCCATAGGGCTATTCCTTTTCTGTGGGGGTGCGCGCATGGCGCTGGGATAGGCGGGTGCCTATTTCGGAACGGCTCAAACCCCGCAAGCGGGGCAAGGCGCGTGAATTTTCAAGGTGTCAGGCTTGGGGCGTCAGGCCGTTTTTGAACTCGACAAGCACTTCGCCGCCTGCTTCGATAGCGCCAGCCACCGTGCCGGAATATGTGACGCCGTTGGACATTGCAAAATGCAGGACATCGCCCTTCTCAGGCACATCGCCATTGTAGATCATGGCGGGTGTCGTGCCGGTCGGTGTTGGCATTGTGACGATGCGCGCGCCTGTGATCGGCCCAGCCTTTGCGCGGGATGTTTTCTTGTCCATATTTAAGGTGTCCTTTGAAAGATTGCGCGGCAACGGATCGACACATTCTTGCGAAAGTATGCGCCGTCGATTGCGCCCGGCTGTGGGTCGCCCATATCTGCCACCTGAATTTGACCGTCTCCGGCGGATAGTATCAGGTCAATGGGGAATTGGTCGATGATGCGCTGCGCTTGGTCGTCAGCCTCATCCTCGAACGTGCCTTCTTGCACAAAGACTGCCACAAACAGCCGAACGACCATCCGGCTTGATTTGGACAATCCCAAACGCTCCGGCGGCGTCATGGTGAAATACGCCAACCAATAAGGCGGATCCGGCGTGACGTATTGCAGCGCGCCTGCGTCCCAGACACCAGGCGCATTTTCACCCCATACAATCGGCGGGGCGGACGGTGTGGCGGCCAAGCGTGTGCGCAGGGCTGTTTTGATGTCTTTGTGATTCATCCGACCCGTGCCTTTGCTTTTGCGATAGACGCCCTCACAATCGCGGGCCATTGATCGACGGCACCCTCGACAAAGTGTGCGCCGGGGCGGCCATTGCGGCCGTTGTTCACCGCTGCAGCGTATGGAACATCGCCATTACCCCAAGTAAATGTTGCTAGATCGCCGCCCTTCATACTGGCAGCGATCATGATATATGATTCCTCGCCCTCTCCCGACGCACCGCCAGCCACTGACGATTGCAGGCTGTTGCGCAAGTTGCCCGTGTCAACAGGCATGCGTCCGCCTTTGGCCTTGGTGACTTGCGCGACAGCCACGACAGATTGCGTCGCGTCCTTCAGCACGGCATCAATCCGGCGTTCGGTTTTTTTAGTCCACTGGTCAAGCTGGGCCCATGTATATTTCGCCATTATTCCAGCCTCGCAAAGAAGTCGATTATGATTTCCTCGTAGCATCTGCAATTTACGATTTCAGACGCCGGTGCGCCCATACTTGAGTCGAGCGGAAACATCAGCGAAAAGCCGCCCACAATAAACGGCTCCCCATATGCCACCACCTGACCGTCGGCTGCTGCATGTGTCGGTCGCGTTTTAGCATCACCCGTGGCGTCCCACTTGCCCTTTTTATCCTCAGCCCGCACATCATTGTTCGGGTTTTCGATAAGCTGCGCGACCGCCTCATGCCGCCCTGCACTCAAAGCCCTCATAGTTTCTGTGCGGGCGATGGTTTCGCCGCGTTGCCGCAACAGATTGTTGGAATATCCCTGCGCGGCCCTGTCAATGGCCGTCTGGGGCAGGGTTGTTCCATCCCGAATGGCGCGAAAAATGGCGGCGTCGGATTGTTTGTTGCGCGCTGTGAGTGTGCTTTTCAACGTGCCGTCATTGCCGATCCAGAACGCCTTGACCGGACGCGATGCGCCCGTGACAGGATCGGTGACAATGCGCACAA
>Ga0306898_1000132_pt1 | contig 32693 bp, 26 predicted proteins | sample AntRauMFilla1564_FD_190424 | JGI IMG/M metagenome (GOLD analysis project Ga0306898, IMG submission 190424) | Saline lake microbial communities from Rauer Islands, Antarctica - Metagenome Filla 1 #564 (v2) (version 2) | ecosystem: Environmental > Aquatic > Non-marine Saline and Alkaline > Saline ...
TGAGTTTACTGAAACCAACTTGCGAATAATCAACTAAATACTGAAATACAGGACTGACCAATGAGAGCATACCTTTTTGAGTACATCAAGTACGACACCAAAAAATTCCTTGACAAATGGCAGTCAGAAGGATCACCATATGCCGATATTATAGACAGCGATGGTCAAGGATTCACCAGTTGGCTGGAGCAATCAGACCCATCCCCTGCAAAAAAATATGTCAATTGGATGATTGTGAGATATCTCAAGGGAGATATCAGGAGATTGGAAGATATCCCATCCAGAATTGCTCCTGCATTATCAAAATTTCAATCACTTCAAAACAAAAAGAAGCTGAAACCAGAACATTCGGACATCAACAAAATCCGGAGCATCGAAGATGCCATGGATGAATACTCAATTGATTCCAATCAGACCCAAGGCAACAAATCAAAGACCAAATCAACTGAAAAATCCATGTACGATTCCAAAAAGGCGGAACTGATATTCAACTCACCTGAATACAAAATAGTCGTTCCAAAAACAAAAAAAGCCAGTTGCTTTTTTGGGAAAAATACTCGCTGGTGCACGGCTGCTGCCAATAACAATCAATTCAATAGATATTACAAAAAAGGCCCACTCTATATAATTCTACACAAGCCAACAAATACCCGATGGCAGTTTTCATTTGCATCAAATGAATACATGGATGAACGAGATGCCCCAATCAATTTAATTGAATTCTTACTATCACATGATCCAGTCCATCAGGTGTTCAAGAAGCTGGGATATGTAGATCGGATATCCCAAGATCAATGGCGGATTGGCAATGAATATCGCAATGACCGATTTCAATTACATAGACTGGATGGCCCTGCTATTGAAGGAGCAGATGGCACCAAAGAATGGCATCAACATGGTGAATTACATAGACTGGATGGCCCTGCTATTGAAGGAGTAGATGGTACCAAGTATTGGTATCAAAATGACAAATTTCATAGACTGGATGGACCTGCTGTTGAATTTGCAGATGGCCGACAATATTGGTATATCAATGACCAAGCCTATACACAAAGTCAATTCAACGAAATACTGAAAATACGGGACATGAAATGAGAGCATACCTTTTTGAGTACATCAAGTACGACACCACTAAATTCCTTGACAAATGGAAGTCAGAGGGTTCACCATATGCCGATCAGATGGGTATCGATGGCGCAGGCTTCACTAATTGGCTGGAGCAATCAGACCCTTCACCTGCAAAAAAATATGTCAATTGGATGATTGTGAGATATTTAAAAAATGACATTAGACGATTGGAAGATATCCCCTCCAGGATTGCTCCTGCTCTGGCAAAATTTCAATCACTTCAAAACAAAAAGAAGTTGAAACCAGAACATTCAGACATCAACAAAATCCGGAGCATCGAGGATGTCATGGATGAATACTCAATTGATTCCAACCAGACTCAAGGCAACAAATCACAGGCCAAGTCAGTTGAAAAATCCATGTATGATTCCAAAGAGGCAGAATTGATATTCAACTCAACTGAATATAAAATAGTCGTACCCAAGACAGAAAAGGCCAGCTGCTTTTTTGGAAAAAATACTCGGTGGTGCACGGCTGCTGCCAACGACAATCAATTCGATTATTATTCTCAAGATGGGCCGCTCTATATAATTCTACACAAGCCAACAAATTCAAGATGGCAGTTTTCATTTGCATCAGGTGAATTCATGGATGAACGCGATGAAGAAGTCGAGCTAATTGAATTCCTACTGTCACATGATCCAGTCCATCAGGTGTTCAAGAAGCTGGGATATGTGGATCGGATATCCCAAGATCAATGGCGGATTGGCAATAGATATTACAACGACCAATCCCAACTTCATAGACTGGATGGGCCAGCTGTTGAAACGGCAACTGGCAGCAAGTCATGGTGGCAAAATCACAAATTACATAGACTGGATGGGCCCGCTATTGAAAGAGCGGACGGCGACATGGAATGGTGGCAAAATCACAAATTACATAGACTGGATGGGCCAGCTGTTGAAAGAGCAAATGGCCGACAATATTGGTTTATTGATGACCAAGAATATACACAAAGTCAATTCAAAGACAAAATCAAGAGCATGGAGACATCATAACATCAAAGTACCATAAATTCAACAGGTAAATAGTTGAATAGTACAGAGTTATAGGACCCATGAGTATGCAAATAACACAAGCTGGTGAAAGTAATTTACTGCCTTCTGAATTCAAAACATCAAACTTTCTTCCTGACATTTTTAAAACAGAAATCAATCAAGAATTTTTAAAGTCCACCTTGGATCAATTGATGAGTCAAGGCACGCTTGAATCTGTAAACTCGTTTTGGGGAAGGATACGAGGGTCGTCATTCATGACCAGCGTTGATGTATTCAATAAAGAAAATGCGATTAGACGAGAGAATTTTCAGTTTGCTCCGGGCTGGCGATTAAATTATCCAGAGCGTGAACAGAACATATCATTTATCAAATTCTTGAACCAATTGGAAAAAGATGGATTTGCATCTGATCAAACTGATTCATTCATGTCCGGCACTGCGGATACCATGGACTTCCATATCGACCTGAGCAAGTTTTCGGATTACAAAACATATTACTGGTTGCCAGGATATGTACCAGTATGCAACATTCAAGCCACTGTTGGATCACCAATTGACATCGACGACGTTGTTCAATTCAACTATTATACAACCCCTGTTCTTGAAAATAGCAAGACACTGACATTGTTGAATGACATGCAGATTGTATTTGTTGGTGACAACGTAACTTCCACATCTGGTGACTTTGAGACTGACACTGTATACATGGTCAAGGGCGTAGGAACGTCAGTTATTCAATTGATTCCCATGTATACTCTTGTGTCTGGTATTCCAGATATACTATACACCATCCCATTTGTTGGTAATTTAAATTTCGGATACCTTCCTTATTATGATAACTGGAAGGACTACCCAGTTGATCAAACTGTGATCAAGGACTACTTAACAGTTGAAAAGGGAGGCACTGACCAATGGGGCAGAAGCAATTACTGGTATCACATTGACTTATTGAAGTCAGTATGTGAGTTTACTGGACTGTCAATTGATAATATTTCGGACAGTAAGTTTCAAGCAAAATACCCCATTATTGAATACAAGCTTGGAATACAATTAAACAATCAACATGTCAACACCAAGTTCCAAATGGATTGGATTGTGGATGGCGTATCATTAAATGATTTTACAGTGACGGCAACTTCAATTGAGTTTGGAGATATTCAACTTGCATTGAATGATAAAATCATGTTGAGAAATTTCTCTAAAATCTACCAAGTTGAAAACACCGGGTCGGCACTTGCATTAGTGGAAATATTTTCTTCAGTGGACTTTGAATTGAAGGATGGGGCATTTGCATTCAATACCAACATTCAGACTGTCAAGCAAAATATAGATGTAATATGGGATGGTGAACACTGGCAGTCGTGTCAGATCAAAGACTCTCAATCCAAGCCCATGTTATTTGATCTATACGATGAGCTCAGAGAAGATACAGGCAAGAGTGGTTATATCTTGGATTATGATAGAAACCCGTACTTGGTCGTTAACCCCGAACTGGGATTTGCCGCCACAGTGGTAAACGGAGTCTCACAATTTAAAATCGGCGATATTGACCATCAAATGTTCATGATTGATGGAGAGGTGAAGAGCCTCTGGGTGCCAATGTCAATTGCACAACGTACACCAAAATCAAAAACCATAATTGTACCTGAGAATAATGCACAATTTCAATTTGAGATTTCTCAAGGACATGAATTTCAGTCCAATTGGACGATTGGAGTAACTGATAGCGGCGTCAATTGGTTTGCAGTGGATCAACAAGTGGGTGCGTTTCCAGTTAGTGATAGCAGTGTGTCATTCTATTATGGTATGGACAATCAAATCACGTATCTGAACGCAGAGTCGGCCAATGACGTACTTGGTTTCACTGACCCCGCTGGAAATCAGACTGGTATTCAAGTAACCCAGTCGGGCCCAATCTACTCAGTGGTATTGACCAATGACTATGTATATGATACATTGTATTATACAACTGGTACTTCAGAATTTTCCGGTGTAATTACGGTTGCAAACCACATGCAATCCACTGCACAAGTCAAAATCAATGGTAGAACTTCCGATGACTGGACAATACAAGACAACAACATCACAATTGGCCAGCCACTCAAAATAAACGATATTATTGATGTAACGTGGCTTTCTTCTGAATCATTTGATACTGAAGTACCTGACGGTGCAAAGTTTAATTCATTGAATGACTTACTGCCAACAACCATCCTATATTCTGATATTGAGTCACATGTGGCAAACCAATTGCAGTCCTCACCAAGTGGTGATAATTATTGGCTGTCATCACGCGATCACACCCACGGTGGATTTATTCGTAGACAGCATCATGATGTGACTAATTTGGTCACCAGTGAAATGAATCAAGACTATAATATATTTCAAAAATTGAAAACTATCGAAACTGACTACTCCATATTTAAGACCTCATTTAATGCCAAGGTAAAGCAACTGTGGAGAAGCCAAGTATTCGATAGTGTATCTGAACTAGTAGATCAAGCCCTCCAGGAGATCTCCGCAGGTAAACAGGAAGATTTTAAATATTCAGACTCTGATATGCTATATTTCAATGAGTATGATTCACATGTGTTTCCTCCTGATTTTTTGTCATATGTCCGTATATTTGCAATACCCGAATATAACCCAACTGATTTTGTATATTCCATATATATAACAATAGCGGGGGTACAACGAATTTTACGAAAAGATATAGATTATACCATTGATTCTTCTTCTGGAGAATTCAATATTAATATTTCGTCTCAATTGGCGGACGCCTTCATAACTACTGAATTCGACGACTACATTCTTCAAGAAGATGACATATCATTCATTGATACAGAAGTCCCTGTGTTATTATCAGAAATTGAAGTTAAGATCTATGAAAGATCAGTATGTTTCATACCATATAGTTCTGTCAAATTGGGGTTGACTGGTGCATACGATGTTCTAACTCGAAATAAGATTATACAATGTCATGATGGTTCAACACATAGCATGACTAATACTGAATTATTTGACACTGATAGTATGGACTTTGACGTAGTAGCCGCCGCGCTATATGACATGGAAGTTAGAATAAAGAACAACATTCAATATTCCCATGCGACTGTTGAAAAATATAAGATTGAATTGATTAACAGTCAAGGCGTGTCGGCGACTCAACTATTCGCACAATATATGAAAAATGAATTCCTGGAATGGAAATCAACTATGTCAATTGACGATATTACACCAATTGCATATATGCCGGGTGATAATACAACTTGGAACTTCAAACTGGACAATGAGTATGGAATTGCGTATTGGAAACAATTTTATCAATTGGTATTCGGCACAAGCCGCCCAGATTCACATCCATGGGAATTGTTTGGATTAACAGCTAAACCAAATGACTGGGACAGTCGATTCAGTTGGACAGACCCTGCGAAACGTATTGATTTGATCAAGGCATTGAAAATAGGAAACCCAGTTGACAATATCCCAAATCCAAGAATTGCGTTTAGTAAATGGGACAGTGAAATTTCACAATTAGTCGATGCGTCTGGTAATTTATTACTGCCACTCGACCTTGATGTAGTATCTAGTCCTGACCCCATAGATGCGTCTATATTGTTTGTTTCTGGAGATGGTACATCACCGGAAGAAACCCAATGGATGAATTCAAGTGGCTATCAGTTTGCATTGGTCAGAACAATAGCAAAAATGCGGCCCAGTGTGATATTTAATGATCTATGGAATGTGTCTGGTAATTCACTGTCAGCTTCTACTAGCACGGGCTGCGAAGAATCACAACTTGATTTGACTTACTCGCTTGGGGCATCAATAATACCAGATCTAACTGAATTCTACAATGATGCTGACATTTCCATTAAAGTCTTGTCAGACTACTTGACAACTGCAAATGTCATTCACATGGGAGGATTCACGACACTCAACAACATAGGACTACAATTGGACGGCAGCTACCAATCAGGTAAATCACTGGTAGCCGCTGACTCTTTTAATCTGTCATTGGAGAAGTCCATTGCTTCCCCGAGCATTATATATTCTGGTGTTAAACTAGTCAAGACCATAAACAATGCGGTTAAAGTATATGGATATGACAGTCAAGCCGACAGCTTCCAATATCTAATGCCCATGAAAAAATCCAAGAATAGTGCTGTGAGTATCGGTGATGCATCTGTGTTGAACTATTCGGCATATGACATCATCCCAACTAAGATGGCGTATGGTACTGAAATTAGAAAAAGACAGGACCTATATGACTTCTTGATGGGATTGAGCAAGTATTATGAATCCATTGGGTTTACTGATATGAACTGGCATGACCAAGCGACGCTAATCATTCAATGGTCATTGGATTCCGCTGACAATGATAATCAATATATCAATGGATTGGATAATCAGTTTGGTTTTCAACTGTCATCTGGTATGGTTGACAACTTCAAGAGTGACACCGGCAGTAAAATGTATAGTCGTGACCTTATTCAACTTGATATGAGATCAGTACTGGTAATTAGAAATGAACAGTTGACTGATATAAAATTACAAACAATTTCTGAGGCGATGTTGATTGAACTGGATATAGTTGAATACGAACATTTGATTGCAATCAACAGCCGCTCCAGCTCAGATGATTTAATATATGATCCTGTAATTGGATTGGGCAATCATAGAATAAAATGTGTAGGCAAAAGAACTAGAAACTGGAATGGAAGACTAGAGGCTCCGGGGTATATTGTAACTGACCAGAGCCTTATAAACTCGTTTGAGTCAGCAAACCGAGAGATCACACATGATGTTAATCAATCTGCTCCTAATTTCCTGAACCCACTAACTGGATTTACAGGTGCGGCCAATATTGGATTCCAGAAAAAATCATACTTGGAATTGATGACACCAAATGCTAGATTCTTGTTTGACAAAGAACGAAACCGTATCAAAGGAACCACACAGAGTCTAGAGGCGTTTGTCAAGAATCAAAACGTTTTCAACTCAGGCGCCAACGGTGAAGCCCATGAAGAATGGCTGATTAGAATGGGATCATACGGAGACGTATCAAGTGAAAATATCTTGGAATTTTCACTTGAGCCTGGATTGGCCAAGACCTCTCCACAGTTGATACGGTTGAGCGGAACACAACGAAAAGATCAAACTAGTGACCTTATTATTGATGTCAGTCAAGGAGACAACAGATACGTTTCCGGAGACTTCATGAATTTTGTGCCCATGATCTCTTCACAGAGTTCACTGAACAATCGAATTGCTTACTCTACTGTATATGAGAATTGGAATAGAAAAGCAGGCACTCCATTATTGACCGAAGCAGATTTTTATCTCAAAGACACTAGACAGCTTGAATCAGTATATGATACATCAGCTGACTACGCCACAATATCAACATGGAATGCTAACTTTGCATATATACAAGGCGACATAGTTAGATACTCTGGTAAAGTTCACAAGCTTGTAATTGATTCAACTGGGGTATCACCGGGACAGGACATCCTCGCAGTCAAGGGCAATGTTACATTCCCGATTGTACCATCCGGTACTTCATTAGTTCTAGGATCAGCGCCAACTGTACAAGATGACGTGACGTTCTATACTATACCACTGACCAAGGCGTCGACTGGTACATCCTATAATAATATTCAGGTGGTTGGTACAAGAGCAGACCCCAGCGTGCCGTCTGGAACATTATTCAATATTGATGGCAATACTATTACATTGAGTAAATCACAGTCCAATGTCATTACTACTAGTGCAATTATCACAGGAGACGTATTGAATCCTGTGATTGAAGGGTCAACGGGCAAGAAGCTCAGTATATCAGGTGCCACAATTGACTTTGAATCTTTCATAAACACATTCAGAAACGTAACTGCTCTGGATATATTGTCAGATGGATTGGAAGTATTTGATCAGACAACAGGACCTGATCTTGCTCTTGCTAGAATTGAGGCAATTGACAGTCTTAGAACTAAATATATCTCAGAAAACTCCAATGCAGCATGGGGCAATTGGATTAATGCATATTTTAATTCTGATTACTCAGTGTCTGGGTTGAATACTGAGTATCTAGAAACAGAAATAGCCGCAATAACCACTGAAACATATGAGCAGGATATGACTGACTTATTGCAAAACGATATTGACATCATCAATTTAATAACAGGTGAATCATATACAATCGCAACCTTGCCAATTAGTGCATTGGATGAACAAGAAGCAATCGCGGCAATGGTGGCCTTTGACTATATGTCCAATCTATCTTCCAAATATAAAACGGGAGATAAGGTTACTGCAAATTTGGTAATCACATCTGAGAGTGTAGTGGCTCCCAAAGTCTGGAAAATAGCAGAAATAGTGGAGAGAATAAACCAGGCGTTTGCTGCTTCTCAGTTGACTCGCGTGACTGCAAGTGCCACTTCTGACCTCAGACTGCGAATAACCAAGGTCACCACCACACTGGATTTAACTCTGGTATTATCAGCTGACACTGCTAATGAGGAAGTTGGATTCCCGGCGGCAGGGACAACGGCCACTGGTGCACAATCAACACAGAACCAAACTATAAATCTGACCCTGGCCGACGTAGTGTCTCAAATTAATACCGCAAATATATCCGGGATATCAGCACAGGTTGCGAGCTCATCGACTGGCAGTGTGCTGAAAGTGATAAGTGCCAACATCAGAATGTCAATTGGGGATACCGCATTCCTTTCAATAGTTGGGATAAGTGCCGGTGACTATGTTGCCTCCAGTTCAGAAGTCACAGTGGATGTTGAACTTACTCTGTTTGACGTGATCAAGGCCATTAATGATTTTGGATTACCCAATATTCTAGCAAAAAACATCAATAATACCATTCTCATTGAGACTTCCAACTTTAATTTCGTTGTCGGGAATGGGTCAGCCAACATATTCCTAGGACTCAGAGAAGTCGAGCGTACTCTTTCGGGGATTGTGTCAAATGAATTCACCGAAGAAGACTGGGAATTAATCAGTGACCCTTTGAATTTTTCAGCCTGGGTGTATGACAACTATGTGAGTTCTGTGAAACCAGACGGCTGGAACGTATATCAGACATTTGATTTTAATCTTGAGATTGCAGAAATATGTGAAGGTATTGAATCAGGCGATGATGTATTGATAACAACAATGACCCCGCATAATCTGAGAATTGGTGACTATTTGATTGTTGTGAATTCCACTTCTGTCCCATCAGTGGATGGAATACATCAAGTAATGTCGGTCATCAATGCACAGTCATTCATGATAGATGCATATATTGCTCAAAAGGGTTTTGTGGGCAAGGTAATGCTGTTTCAACCAACGCGCTTCACCGACACTGCCGCATTATTTGACAGCTTGAATGACCCCGCATATCGACAGTCCAAGTCTGGCTGGAGACCTGGTATGTATGCGTTTGTTGATTCGTATATTGATGATTCAGGAACTCAATTTGATATCCCAGCAGTATACCAATGTGTCGGAGATACTTTCGACGCCGAAAGTGTATATTTTGACTTAGTGAGAACAGGTAATGATAAAGTAGACAACTCAATATTGAAGAACGCAATTTCATATGTATATGACAGTCAGAAAACAATAACTGAACTGGAAGTATACGACCCTGCCAAGGGCATTATCCCAGGAATAGCAGACTCCGAATTGAACTTTAAAAATTCATATGATACCGCAGTATATAATAATACCACTGATAACAGCGAAGTTACTAGTGATACTGACTACTGGGCAGAAAACTTCCAAGGACAGACTTGGTGGGACCAGAGCAATGCAGTCTATATTGACTATGAGCAAGGACCACTTGAATATAGACAAGGAAACTGGGGTAAACTATTCCCAACATCCACGATTGATGTATACGAATGGACTAAGTCACCAGTTGATCCCGAATCATTTAATGATTATGTTGCATCATCTCCAGTAGAAGTGTTTATTGAAGGGATTCCACTCAGCGGAGAACCATACTATACATTCGATGAATATGACAATAGACAATATTACTGGTCAGAGTCAACAACATTCAACTTTAAAACTGGGAATGACGAAGTATTTTACTATTTCTGGGTCAAGAACAAGACAACAATCCCCAATACCAAGAGATTATATTCTGTATTACAAATTGCTGACATAATTGAAAACCCCAATGCCTACAATGTAAACTGGGTTGCTTCAGTGTCACCTGATACTATATTAATATCCAATTTGGAAGACTGTGTCCCTTGTCAAGGTGCTGTGATTAAATTACAATTTGATAAGTATACAACTGAAAAGCACAACGAATATCTACTGCTCAGTGAAGGCGGCACCCATTCAAATATTCCAGAATGGCTTCACATGGGGCTCAGGGACAGTTTGGCCGGCAGGGATAAGTTGACAATAGACAAGAAACATACGCCATGGCGATTCCGCAACACATATTACCCCGGTGATGTTGTATGGTTTGAAGGAGGATATTGGATCACATATCAGAAACATGTTGCTTACACACGGGCATTCCTGTCAGATTCCAATTACAATATCATCACTGCTGAAAATGAATATTGGTTGGAAATTGACAGCTTTAGTATACCCAATTCACCAATTGACTCAGACAATCCATGGACTGAGATTGTGGATTATGAAAGAGTAACTGACTTCAGTGAATATCCAATATCAGAATTTGGATATGCATGGGACACATATGGGTGGGATAGGCGTCCCTGGGACCTGGAAACAATTTCACTTTCAAATACACAAGATGGCGTAATCCGCATATCAGCTGGGCTTGTGGTTCCTGATCACAATCTACATCGATTTGTCAGATACGGAGTTGATATATCTCCTAGACAGTCTTGGATAATTGATTTACCAATGGCAAGAAAAACCGCTGTTGGAAAACTGAATAGACAGTTTTCCAACATCAACTTAGTGGACCAAATTCCAGATGCAATTGCAAATTTGTCAGGCACAATAGAGTTAGGATTCCATGAATACACGTTGTCTGATTTATGGGTGTACGTTGATTGGTCGCCGCTGGGATTGACATACAAATCCAAGACGGAATACTCTGTCATGACAGAGGGTGATATATCCAGTATTGCGGATGCAACAGTTGGTGATCTAGTTAAAGTCAAGAAGTCACATGATTCTGACTCTGTAAATAGACGTACTATATTTAGACTGACCCCAATCGGATGGGAGAAAGTATTCAAGGAAAAAGCCACTGTGCAATTCTGTAGTACATTATGGGATGCTATCGGCAATGGCTTTGGATGGGACAATGCAAACTTTGACATAAACGTGTATGATTTGGACACACCTAGATTGTTTACTCCTCTACTGGACATGATACGAGATAAAATATTCATTGGTCAATATTCCACGTTGTATAGTGATTTTTGGTTTGTAATGCTGAAGTATATGCTGGGCGAGCAGCCCAACTTAGAATGGGCAATCAAGAGCTCATATATCAAATATCAATTGAATGAACGACTATCAACTGACGATAAAGTATTCAAGAAATACCCATACTCAACTCTGATGGATTATTTGAATGACACCAAACCATATCGCGCCAAGGTTCGTACTATTGACGACAACCGAACTCTATTAGAAAAAGTGGACATGTCTGGCAGAGATGGACTGGTAATTCAAATCAATCACTTGATAAATCCTCAACTATTGTTCTTGGCTGCTGAAAACCAAGATTGTCTAATAGATGACAACAGTGGAGATAATCTGTCTAATGAAAACATAACTGACGGCACTGACCCGATTATAACGCAGACTATAATTCAAGTTGATAATAATAATATTTCCTACCTTGTTATTGATCCAACGTTGGATTACCAATTCACTATAGCATCAGACATTGATATGTTAGCTACTGTCATCGCTTTCGATGAAGAGATTGAATGTATATATGGCACTGGTGCAGGTGTAATGTGGATGGGTTCTGAGAGAATTGAGTTTGGGTATGCCATCGGAAATGTAATATATGATGTTCTCAGAGGAACAAATATCACAACACCAATGAATCACGCTACTGGTGATATTGTATTCTTGAAAGAATCACCGACTGTAATATTGACCAACGTACATGAGATTGAGACGGTATAATCCGTCTCAATCCTTAAGGTAAATACTTGATACGAAATAGGAATAATGATGTCTAACTTATCAGATAGCACGAGTATATATGCCAGTGGAGTAATTCAGTTATTTGATTTTGATTCTGGTGATTTGATATTGGAAAAGAAAAATGCCATAAATTACGGAAAGTTACTTGGTATACTGACCGAAAGTCTGCTGTCAGGAAACGCACTCACTATTGACAGCGTATGCTTTGGGGACGAAGGCGTAATAGTCAATTCAATTGGCGGCATCACATACAAACCAACAAATACTCATTCTGGGACCAGCCAAGAACTACACAATGAAATACTGGTTAAGCCATTGACAGTGTCAACTGATATTGCAATAGATCATAGGATCACTCCCATCTACTCAATGACCAACGGAGCAGTACAAATTGTAGTAAATTCAATGATCGATTACTCTGAAGAGATTTCACAATCAACTGAATATGTTATGAATGAGCTGGGGCTAAAAATGTCTGATGATACCCTACTTACTCATGTCACATTTCATCCTATTCAAAAAACAAGTGGTAGAAAAATCCAATTGATATATACAATATCACTTCAAATTGGATCATAAGGAATTAATAAATGACATACAGAGTAGACTTCACTGATCAAACCAATGATCCAATTATAATACAAGACAGCACTGTCAATACATCTACTAATCTCAAGTTAGTAGGCAGAAATGTATCTGGGTATGGAGAGTACATTGCAGAGAATTTCATACATATCTTGGAAAACTTTGCATCTGCAATCCCGCCAACCAAACCAATTGAGGGGCAAATCTGGTACAACAAGGACCAGTCTTCAGCGTTGATTTATACTTCCATTGGCATATGGAAGCCAGTGACTTCAAATACCGTGTCGACCGCATCCCCCAATGTTACTGGTAACGAAGCAGAAGGCGACTTATGGCTTGACAGTACATCAAAAATCATATACGTTTACAATAATGGCACATGGTTGGAAATGGTATCCATTGATCCTGAATCAACTATGGTGGTAAAAACAAGACGAGATAATATTGGTGGCCTACACAAAACATTGGAATATGTAGTCAATAATCGAACTACAATGATTCTGTATAGTGGGAATATATCTTGGTCACCATTATCAGTTGGATCCGCGGCGGAGCGTCTTGCCAATGGTACATTAATGGCAACTGAATTCCCAACGATTAGACAGGGCTCTAATTTAAACACATCAGAAGAGTTTGTATTCCACGGGACTGCTACTGCTGCTCGATATGCTGACTTAGCAGAACGATATAGATCAGATGATATATATTCTTCCGGTACATTGGTTGAACTGGGTGGTTTACATGAAATTACTGATTCCAAGATGGAATTGAGTGAAAATGTTTTTGGTGTTATCAGTACCAACCCGGCGTTTATGATGAATTCAAATGCCGGTGAGGATAATACTCATCCATATGTGGCATTGAGTGGACGAGTGCCATGCAAAACTACTGGAGTCGTCAAAAAAGGAGACAGAATGGTGTCATCCAATATACAAGGCGTGGCCCGCGCAGCTTCAGATTCTGAATCACAGGATTATAGAAAAGTTATTGGTAGGGCCTTGGAAGGTTCCAGTAACATAAACCAAATTGAAATAATTGAAATTGTTGTCGGAGTTAAATAATCGTGGCCATTGAACAAGGATCCATAATAACCGCAGAAGAATTTAATGACCTTGCTCTTGTTGTTGACCGAGTGTATAATGATATTACACCGTCTGCGGCTTTTACTGTGATCGAACAAAATTATAGACCATTGAACCCATCCCAGACCAATGTGATATTTTTCTTGAGTGGTATGGATCCTTATTATACTGATATCACGCCCGGCAAAGGTCCATTTTTGTTGTCTCCGAAACCGAACGCTGGAGACTTTTTGGTAGTACAGATTGGTAATCAAGCAACAAAATTCGGTTACTTTATGAACATAGTAAATGGCACAATCACATTCTTGGAAGATCTTCCAGCGGGTACACAAGTAATGGTGTTTAATAGAACAACACATATATATGGTTGGGGGAATGTGCAGACTGATAAAAAGAGCGTTACTGAACAGGTGGATTCAGATGATATTAATCAATTAATTGATAGAACAAATATCATCCTACGTAGAACTGGATTTTCCAGCGTGTATGATAATGTCTTGCCTAGGACTGATATTCTCGCAGAATATGATCAGGAATTGCGAGACACATTGATCGGTACTATAATCAACGGTGATAAGACATATATCAATGCTGTCGCCGAATTAACAACCGGGCCAATGTTGAATCGAGTGGGGGCATGGAGTGATTCACTTGCAGGGGCAATTGAATTTGAATTCACAAACTACCAACGGGCAAGATACTTCTTTAATGCAGGAGGAGAGATTAGATTTGATGTTGACATAAGCGGAAACGTTAATCTTGAGGGAATTCAAGAATGGGTGGATATTGCCACTGCATTGGGAACTGTGAAAATTAACTGGGATCGTGCAACACAGACTGGTTCTGCAGGGGTGTCAAACCTTGAAGGATTTTTCCACTTGACCCCGGAATATCAAGTGCTATTTTTAAGTGACGCAGTAGAAAGCCCATATTCCAGTGGCGACCCGGGTGATTTTTACGGTGGGTATGTGAGTACCAGTCGCCGTATTGAGATATCAGCAAAATTACAAGAAACAAATTCATCTTTTAAAGTAGTGGTACAATGCAAATTTTACGAACCCAACGCCACATTGTCACTCCCAATGGACGTCTCGGTTAATTCGTTTGTATTTCAGCCGTCTGATGTCGACCTTGGTGGCAGCACGGCCTTCACAATGAATGCCCCAACTGTTAATATTCTTCAACAATTAACACCACAATAATCAACCAAGGAATCCCATTATAATGGACAAGAGACTGCAAGACGCAATGTCATTTGCCAATCATCACGCCACCCTAAACGCACATCAAAAAATATTACAGGCTAGAGCAGATCGCTTGAAAATTGTCTATTATGGCCGAGGCAAGTTTTTGGCCAACCTTACTACAATGCAAAATATCATGACCTATATGGAATTATTCAAATCAAACTCTGGCGTGATCGAAGATTCAAATAATAACCCCATTATGGTAGACTCATTTGACAATCTGTTGGATGAACTCAAAGGGGCATATCATGAGTCCATTAATGAATACTTCAATGGACTCCATGCCCTTTCAGAGCTCAGAGACCTAAAAAAACTAATAGAGGAATGAAAATTAATGATTGATTCGGGTGTATGCTTATTTGCATACAGTAATCAACAATTGGATTACATCAAGCTGGCAGTGTTGTCGGCTATGAGTGCCAAGAAACAATTGAATAATATCCCAGTGTGTTTAATAACAGATACAGCAGGTGAAAAATACATGTTGAAAAATATTCCAAAACATGTATCATGTGTATTTGACCATGTGATAATTGCACCTGCCGCTGAATCACAAAATATTAGACTGCATTTTGACTCACCGTGGCAAAAGTTTTACGCAGACTTCAAGAATAGAAACAAGCATCTAGTCTACGAACTAACACCATTCAACAAGACATTACTAATGGACTGTGATTTCTTGCTATACAACAATCAATATTTGAATCTATTCAAAAGCAACACCAAGTTGTCCATGTATAAGTCAGCAGTGGACTTGGTTATGTCACCACCAGCCGCAGCTGAACAACGCTTGAATCCCAAGGGAATAGACATGTTTTGGAGTACGGTTGTATATTTTGAAAAATCAAAATTGAGTGAAATCTTTTTTAATTTGTGGGCTCATATCTCAGAGAACTATGAATTCTATACTACTAGATATCAATTTCCAGATGGCCTATTTAGAACTGATTTTTGTGTGAGCATTGCCAGCCATATTATGGCAGATTTTTCCAATAATACATTTATTCAAGATATGCCAGATTCACCGATGACCTTCATGTCACAGCGAGATGAAATTGTGAATGTATCCACTGATCATTCGGGTCTTGTGTTATTATCCAACAACAGAAAAGAACAATGGCGTGACATTGCGGTTAAGCATGTAAATACCAATCTACATTTAATGAATAAGAAATCAATGCTCAGACACTACGACGCCTTATTAGTGAGTTTTCAAAATGAACCATGAAGGGTACATAATCCCCTCGCAATTGAAAAATATTCACTTGGCAGAAACATTAATGAAAACTATCATGCATGTTGATCCAACGCGAGAAGTAATAATTCTAATAGACCAAGATACTCCCACTGACAACACGATGATGTCATATCCATTTAATTGTGGAGAGGTCAAAGATACGACAACCATGCTGCATCAAACATATCATGCCTCTCCATTTGACAGAACTTGGGTACTGGATCAGAGATCTATTGCAGTTGGGTCACTGGATCACATATGGGAGCAATTCAACATGGACTTTAAAATAGGATTTGATACTGTTGACCATAAGAAAATCCCCACAAAAAATACATCATCTTCCATGTTCTTTACTAAGTCTAAAAATGCAAGTGACTATTTTAAAGTGTTGGGCGAATACACAAACAGTCGAAATACTGACGGTGATTTTGATGTCAGCGCATTGATTAAAAATGTCAACGAAATATTTGAATATATAGTCGTACAGCCTGTGATATCCCTTGTTCAATTGACTGACACTAAATTGGATTATTGGATATATCCAGATCATAATGGGCATATGGCAATGAAGGCCGGAAATTATAAACAGTTCGGAATAGTGGAATATTCACAATCTCTTTCGGAACATAACCAAAAGGCAATTCATGACATTATTGACAACTCGATCCACTGAATCAGATGAGTTATTTTTTGTCTATTATAATATCGATAATGGTAAGATTAGTCAAATTCTCAGGAAGAAAGATCCCAGCTCAACTGATGAATTGTTGGAATCCACTTCCACTAGCGCAGTTAAAGAACTCATGGCCGGTAATAGAATCTCATCTTATCGAGTTACCGCATCAAGCCATGGCATGGAAATTCTACACCTACATGATTCAATAGAATCAATTAATAATTCGTCTGATTTTTCGCAGTTGTCATTGGATGCAGTATCCCCCAATGTCACCGTGGATATATCAATTCATACCAGAGTGATTAAAATTAAGTTTGCTAAATCCATCGTATCATTATACAATACGATGTTCTCTGCTGGGGCCTCACTGAAAGAATCATTTAAGTTTGTAATGACAAATGATTCAGGCCCAAGTACTCATCAATTTGAAGTTGCATTTACTTTATCGGACATTATATCAAATGATCCAATAATTCATGAGATTGGCGATGCCGAATTTCCCACTGATGATGTGACAAGTATCAAAGTATATGGACAAACGACCTTTAGTGGTATATTGATTAGGGGGATGGAACATGATGTTGCAATGCGAGATCCTTCTAGACAATCAAATTTAATTCCAATATTCTCTGATTTTTCCATGGACTGTCATTATTCCATACAATCAACTCCCAAAGGTCTCATTATGATTAGAAACACACGATGTACTAATTTAATTAAATTTTCAATAAAGTCAATGGATTTTGTATATTCAGGAGTGGACCCTGACGCGTTTCATTCAATATATACTGCTGATCTAACTAGGGATATTTTACTTCCCTTGCCCAATGCTGGTGAACAAGTTTATCATTCACAGAATGGCATGATGATTGGAGAGATAATATAATGAAAACTCCCATAACTCAATTGGACACTATATTTTTAAGCTATGATGAACCCAATGCAGATGAGAATTGGTTGGATCTCATTGGCAAATGTCCATGGGCCAAGAGAAGTCACGGCGTCTATGGTAGTGATAATGCACATAAAGCCGCGGCGGCAATGTCAGATACCGAGCGTTTTGTGATTGTGGATGCTGATAATATTGTGTCTCCTGAATTTTTCAATCAGGAAATAGATTTAACTGTATTGACTGACAAGGACTTGATATCATGGCCTGCCAAGAATACAATTAATGGGTTGGTATATGGTAATGGTGGCATAAAATCATGGAGCCGTAAACAGATTTCGGACATGCGATCACATGAAAATGCACATCGAGAGCATAAATCAGCGCAGGTTGACTTTTGCTGGGATATGAATTACCTGGAAATGAAAGAGTGTCATTCACAAATTCATAACAATGCCACTCCCTATCAGGCTTTTCGGGCAGGGTTCAGGGAAGGATGTAAAATGGGACTTGTAAATGGCACAGTGATGTCTGAATTCAATAAAGCAAGAATTCCAGAAGGCAATATGAAAAAACTATTAACATGGATGTCAATTGGATCAGATGTTGACAATGGTATTTGGGCAGTATATGGGGCCAGATTGGGATTTTGGAAAACCAATTATCAACGTGACACATGGAATTGGATATCAGTAAGAGACTTTGCTTGGCATGATGATTTCTGGGTAAACACAGTATCTCCTGAGTTTTCTGATAACAGAGGAAAACTCTGCTTGAATTCAGGATACACATGGGATCAAATACGATTATGGGATGCAATTGATGCACTGGGCGACAAAATAAAACTTGAAACCAGTATGGAAATAATACAGGCGGATACAGCAACCAGCTCATTCTTTAAAAGAATACAAGATTCAAATTTCAGACACAATAGGCAGACATAACCATGTATGATATCGCGTTTATAAGTTACAATGAATCAAACGCAGATGACAACTATCGTATACTGTCAGAACGGTTTCCGCTTGCCAAAAGAATACACGGCATACACGGCATACATCAGGCTCATATTTTTGCAGCACACTCATGCCATACGAAAATGTTTTGGGTGGTGGATGCTGACATAGTAGTATCAGAGAGCTTCAAATTCAACCATACAGTGTCCGAGTGGGAATCGCGATGTGTGCATATATATCGTAGTCTCAATCCAGTTAACGGGTTGATATATGGCAATGGTGGCGTTAAATTATTACCAAGACTGCCGACAATAAATATGGATGTCGTGGGAACTGATATGACCACTAATATATCACCTGACATCATAGTCATGGACGAGACGGCTGGTACTACTGCGTTTAATGTGTCTGCGTTTTCAGCTTGGCGCAGTGGATTTAGAGAATGCGCCAAGCTTTCATCCAAAGTAATATACAATCAAGTCAATGATGAAACTGATCATAGATTGGCAATATGGCAGACCGTTGGCAGTGACGAACTGAATGGTGAACATGTTATCGCGGGCGCCAAATTAGGACGTGCATTCGGTGAAAAACACTCAAAGTCAATCAGTCATTTGAATTTGATTAATGATTTTGCTTGGCTTCGTGAACAATTTAATATCTATATCAACAGAAAGACAGACATTCAATGAAATTTTTAGTATATTTTGGTAACGAACAGACTGATAATGAATATACATTGACATTTGAGACTGGGCACAGCGCAATCGCAGAAAAATGGGGAAATACGTTGGAATCCCAGATCCGAGTGTCAAATACCATATGTGAACCCGATAGGATGTATAATTTCCCAGACAATGAATGGGACGATGCCAAGATGGTGTCAGAATTAAACGTCTGCATTGACATCATTAATACTGACCAACAGATGATAGAACAACGAGCATGGGACAACATGGGACAGCATGGACTCAATATATTGCATCACTATTTTGAGAATCTCCGAGGAGGAGTTGCTACACCTTCTGACTTTTGGGTAAAATCTGACACAAAAGTAAAGTCAGCCTTGGAAAGATTCAATATCATTATACATAGATATGAAGGGTTCATATCCAGCCAAAATACTGGTAAGCCGCCGATGCCAAGGATTGTATGTCGGTTCCATGGAGGAGTCAGAATTCCATTGGAAGATGAAGATTATGATCATTTCACAATGACTAAAACCTTTGGTGAAGTGCAAATAAATTATTGTGAAGTTGGGAAACCACTATATGATGTATACAAGGACCAAGATGATATCATAGGCGAGGACAATATCAGACCATTGCGATTTTATTCATGTGACTTCACAGTGGCATTCCATGAACATACACAAGTCACCGCTGACAAATTCCTTAAAGGAATGAAAACATGGTGGGATCAAAACGCTTCGCATCTATCTGCTTTGGGATTTCAACACAATGACAAGAAGAATGCAATTGGATTAATTCCAGTGGCCAATATGGTGACGCCACATGACACAGAGCATCTGAAATCAGATATCATAAATAATCTAAGTATATACAATCAAATGAAAAGAGTTGAAATCTTAGATGAATAATATAGTATGGAATAGTGAAGAAGGAAATGATCGATGGGTAGCTGAAGTATTTAAGTACAAGCATGGCGGTTTCTTTGTGGATGCAGGAGCGACTGGTGGGAGAAACAATAGTGCGCTGACGCTGGAGAAACAACTCGGTTGGCATGGTATATCAGTGAATGCAAACTCAGAACATGCTGCTCGGTCAATTGATAAGCACCAGCGTATGAATATGGAAAATTCAGCATTATGGAGTCATAATCGGGGGATTGAGTTCTATTGGAATGCAATTGGTGATGTTCTTGAATCCGAAACTGCATTTAATGGTAACAAACAAGACCTGTCGTATATGTCCGCCGCCAAAGACGCAGATATACTTCCCAGATTTAGGACCATACTCGAAGAAAAGGCTCAATTAATTTCAGTACCGTCTATCACACTTGAGCGATTATTGGAGAAATACCATGCACCAAGTACAATCGAATATATTGGGATGGACATTGAAGGATCAGAATATGAGGTACTGTCTGTTTTCCCCTTTGACAAATATAAAATTCTAACCATGAGTATCGAATTTAGTGACGGATTTCAACCATTTCTTGAAGGGAACGGATTCACTAGGGTTGTCAATCCCTTTTGTCCCAAATCACACGAACATCACTATGTGAATAACTGTATAATTGGAGAGTATAAATTTGGCATATACACGCACTGATGGACATTTACATTTCATATCAGTGCCCAGAAGCGGTGTCACTGTATTAACTGAACTCATGGGAATACTGCGAACAAGTTCCAAGAGAACCATGTATAGCCCATTTCATACAATTCCTATTCGAGAATCTTTTATTCAGGAATTACAACATGGTCATGACTATGTTATAAAGTCACATGCTGTCGATCAATGTAATTTCGCCAGTATCGACTATGGAATATATCATAACATACGGTTGCTGAGAAGAAATTTAGTGGAATCTTGTTTGAGTTTGGCATTGGCCAGAACCACAGGACAATGGGGGTGGAATGATTATTCCACCCAGTGTTCTCCAATTGTTCTGGCCGATGCGGTCATTGAAAATGCAGTTGTGTCACAAATACAATCAGTAAATTCCATGATGGAAAATACATATAACATAGAGTATGCCAATACTTTATTTTATGAAGATATCCCATGGCACGCCACAGTAAAAGAAATTATTGCGTCGGTTTCATTCGATAAGTGGCATCTACCATTTCTGACAGACGACATTAATGGATCAACTATTCAAGAACTGGGTATGAATACGCAACGAGCACATGCAAAGTTCATTCAAATCAGCAACGAACAACAAGCACATGAATTATGTTTGAAATTTCTAAATGAATCCCAAACAAGTGAATTATACCAGTTGAATCAATCAGGAGTAATTGTAGCATGGCATGGTGCATAGAACCTTTTATTAATGCGTCACATACTACAGATGGACATTATCAACCATGTTGTATTGCACAAGTTGATAAAACGGCCGGGAGAACCACTGAGAACCTCACCCCAATCGAAGCCATGAATACTCAATATATGCAAGACTTGCGGGCAGAGATGAACGCTGGTACTCCCGGTAAGTTGGTAAACCACGCCTGCTCAAACTGTATATTCAATGAGTCACATGGGGTAAAGTCAAGAAGACAAAAACAAAACAACAAATACCAAAATGAAAAGACAATGGCCACTGTCAATCGAACAACATCGGATCCCAGTTCTGCGATTGTCAAGCAAGACCTTGAGTATGTCAATCTAAAAATGCTGGGGAATATATGCAACCTTAAATGTGTAATGTGCAATCCTGCATCTTCTTCAAAAATTGCTGCAGAATACAAAAAACATGGTATGTTGGCTGCAACCCAGCCAATGATTGCCAATCCAATGGCCACTGACAACCGAGTTAATTATTTGAATAATATACTTGAAATATTAGAAACTGTTAATAGATTCAGCCTAATAGGAGGAGAAGCATTTGTCCACCCTGACTTTGAATATATATTTGAAAAAATACTCACAGTGAAGAACATTCACAAGCTGGAATTGTTTATTATTACAAATGGCACGGTTATCCCAGATTATGTACTGAAGTCAGCTGATAGGTTTAAAAACCTATTGATAAGCTTTAGTGTGGACGGTATTGGAAAGAAAGCAGAATATATTAGAACAGGCACTGAATGGGAAGTAGTGGATGAAAATATTAAACTGACTCTACAATCCAATGCGTCTATTGGGTTCAATGTAACAGGACAAGTATTAAATGCCGGATACTTACATGAAGTATACGATTATATTGTGAATTCATTGGGTCTTCCGGCCGAAACAGCCAGCTGGGACAATATAGTTACCAACCCACAGATGCATAACATGATAAATTTACCAGACAAACTCAAGGAACAATATCTTTCGGCATATAATGACAGTGGTATGCTCGCCATTCCAGGCCTCAAGACACAAATCAACACATTAAAGCTACCACAACAATCCAGCCTTGAGTTCACCCGATTTATAAAGAATAGGCATCAATTTGACAAGATCAGGAATACTGACTTATTGGAATGCTATCCTGAATTTATCGATTATCAATACTTATTGGAAAATAAATGAAAAGTAACATTGGAATATACAACAAGAAAATTAGGCACATTCATTTAGAGCCCACAACTGACTGCAATGCCAGATGCCCACAGTGTCCAAGAACATGGAAGGCTGGTCTACAAACTCATCCCAGCCTTCCAATTGATGAATGGACCGCAGAAGAACTGCGTGAAGTATTATCGCATGATTTCTTTTCGGGCGTTGAGCGAGTATTAGTAAATGGTAACTTTGGTGATATTGTCAAGCATTCAAATCCAAGACAACTTATACAAGTATTGATTGATAAAGATCTCGATACTATTGAATTACGCACCAACGGGGGAGCACAGTCCATTGATTTTTGGAAATGGTTGGGGACAATTGACAACTTGACAGTGGAGTTTGGAATTGACGGATTAGCAGACACCCATCACTTATATCGGCGAAATACTAGATTTGACGTAGTGATCAAAAACGCCCGAGCATTTATTGAATCAGGTGGCAACGCATCATGGGCCATGACTGTGTTTAAACATAATCAACACCAAGTCGATGAATGTAGAGAACTATCTAAGGAAATGGGGTTTACTAATTTCAAAATGAGACCCAGTACTCGATGGCATAAACACCAACCCTTGTCAATACTAGATAAGAATCAAGTGGAATCATATAAGCTGGAACCTGCTGACTCAGTTAAACCAGACAATTTACCCAAACAGCCAGCTCAATTGACTGATATTGACTGTGTTGTAACATATGGCAGTGTATACCTGTCTGGTACCAAAAGATTATGGCCATGTTGTTGGACCGAACAGCGATATATGGACTCATTGATGAACGACAGTCTTGACACAGACGATTTTATTATGGAGTTTGTGAAAAAGATGGGGCTTCCTGAAGACTTCAATCAAATTACGAAATATTCCATTGATCATGTTATTAACAGTGGTCTATTCAGAACAGTGGAACAGTCATGGTCCACTACTCCATTCAAAGCATGTTCTTCCATGTGTGGTAAATCGTCCTTATTTAAATTGCAACAGTCACTCACTGAAAACACGGAAACAAATAAATGAAAAATATACATGTCGTTGGGATTCCCAGATCCGGGTCCACTCATATGTCCAATGCCATATCCAATCATGCTCAAGGATATTCTTCTTTCTTTGAGCCGTTCAATCCGGGAGACACAGGGTCCATTGAAACCATTCAAGACAACATCCTGACTTCCAATAATTCAAACAATCTAGTAATCAAGTCGCATGAGACACATTTAAGGCACTTGGCCACATGTGATTTGCTCAGTCAGTTGAATTATAATGAATGGTATAATATTTTACTGATCCGAACCAATTTAGTGGAAACCATGCTGAGTTTGGCAGTATCTGATGCCACTGGACAATGGGACACATATTATTCACATGATCCCATTACCATTACCTATAGGAAATTGTTCATGTATGCCAGCAGCATTGTGGCACAATTGGATAGCTTGTTTGAAAACCAATATCATATTAGGTACGATGCAGTACATATGTATGAGACATTACCCAAAGACACTTGGGGACTATTTCAAAAAATTAATATTCCAGACGTTACTGTCAATCAAATTGGACAAGGTACGCCTCCGGTCCAATTTGCCAATGCCAAGTCTCAAACTATTGCCAATTTTGAACAAGCGGTCACAATGTCGAATAATATTTTGGCTGCTCAGTCTCCCAAACATATGACAATCAAAAATGGTATCATCACTGCATTCAGCCTGGCCACACATACTTGTCCTATACTGTCATGAAATCCTTGACATTCTAGACAGACCCAGTTACACTAGTTCAAGTATGTGTAAAATGGAGAAACACAAAATGATCGTACGTCAATTTACCGAAGCAGAGCGCAACAAACTTAAAGAACTGGTCACTGAAGGCATCCAGATTAAAACAGAGGTCCAAACACTAAATGAAGGACTACGTGACACTGTCAGCGCCATTGCAGAAGAATTGGACATCAAGGCTGCTGTCTTGAACCGAGCAATCCGAACCGCAGCAAAAGCCGAACTTGAGAAGAAACGTGATGAGTTTGAAGAGCTGGAATCCATTCTGGAATCCATTGGTCGGGGATAATTCCCCGACGCTACACTTCCTCTACCAATAGAAGGAATATAAATGTACGTTGATGCATTACTAGATCGAAAAAAAGACATCATTCACGTGGTTGAGCGATTGAATGGTAAACGTAAATATGTTCAATATCCGGCTCAATATGTCTTTTATTATCCCAGTCAGAATGGCAAGCATACAAGCATTCACGGAGACAAGCTTGCCCGCGTGGTAAGTAATACATCCAAGAAGTTCAATATCGAGAAGAAGATTCACGCCGATAAATGGCTACATGAAAGTGACACAAATGTCCTGTTTCGATGTCTAAGTGATCACTATGCTGGCAAAGATGCACCCAAACTGAATATTGGGTTCTTTGATATTGAGACCGCGTTCTGTAAGAAACGTGGGTTTGCCCCACCTGACGACCCATTTAATTCCATAACGGCAATTGCGGTCCACTTGAATTGGTTGGGGAAAACAGTATGCTTGACTATCAAGCCTCCCAGTATGAGTGAAATTGAAGCACAAGGAATTGTTGCTAAATTTCCCGACAATGTCATGTTGTTTGCCACTGAAGAACTCATGTTACTGGCATTTCTTGAACTAATTGCCGACGTTGATGTGCTATCTGGGTGGAACTCTTCTGCCTTTGATATTCCATACTCAGTGAATAGGGTAATCAGAATATTGAGCAACGAGCATGCCAAGAAATTCTGCCTATGGGGTGAATCTCCCAATCGTAGACAATTTGAACGTTATGGAAAACTTCAAGAAACATACGACCTAGTTGGGATTCAACATCTTGACTACTTTGACCTATACCGAAAGTATACCTATCAAGAGATGCACAGTTATAGTCTTGATGCCATTTCAGAACATGAACTGGACGAGCGCAAGGTTGAATATGACGGTACGTTGGATCAACTGTACAACAATGACTATGAGAAGTTTATTCGATACAGTTTACAGGACGTTGATCTGATCGTGAGGTTGGATAAGAAACTGCAATTTATTGATCTGGCAAATGTAATCGCACATGACAACCTTGTGCTATTGCCAACTACCATGGGATCAGTTGCGCAGATTGATCAGGCTATTTTGAATGAAGCACATCGCAAGGGACAAGTAGTTCCTGACCGAGAACGATCATTCAAAGACTCATCAGTGGCCGGTGCATACGTTGCATATCCCAAGAAAGGACTGCATGACTGGGTTGGTAGCATGGACTTGAACTCACTTTATCCCAGTATTATTCGAGCATTGAACATGAGTCCCGAATCACTCGTGGGACAAATCAGACCAACATACACTCATGAATATATTCAACATAAGATTGAACATGAGAAGAAGGGGTTGGCCGAAGCATGGGAAGGCAAGTTTGCCAGTCTGGAATATGACCTTGTAATGGCACGAGACAAGGTCAAAATCATGCACATTGACTTTTCTGATGAATCTGTAATTGAAGGCACTGGTGCCGAAATTTACCGATTGATATTTGAAGAACGTATGCCATGGGTGCTTTCATCCAATGGTACGATATTCAACAGTGATCATGCAGGATTGATTCCTGGTCTGCTGGACAGATGGTACAGTGAACGCAAGGATTTGCAGAAGAAAGCCAAGGCGTACAAAACGCTGTCAAGTGGTATGGAAATACCACTAAGACTACAATAATGAAAGAGAAATATGGATATTAACTGGAAACAGCTCAATCAGATATTTGAAACAGGGACCAGGGCTGAACTTGAGACATTTTGTTCAGATAATCAATTGGAAATCCGCGATGGTAAAATATATGCTAAATTCGACGTTGACGAAGAATATGCATTCTGGGATAAGCGTCAACTAGTACGGAAAATTCTACTAAATTCACTTTATGGTGCACTCTTAAATGTTGGCAGCAGATTCTTCGATGCAAGACTGGGACAGAGTGTGACACTGACTGGACGAAGCATTGTGAAACATATGTCAGCACAGGTAAATGAAACCATTGCTGGTGAGTATGATCATGTCGGAGAGTCAGTAGTTTATGGGGATACCGATTCCGTCTACTTCAGCGCATATCCCATCTTGAAACCACAAATTGATGCGGGCGAAGTCACGTGGAACAAGGACACAGCCGCTGAATTCTATGATGCAGTGTCAGATGAAGTCGATAAAACTTTTGTGAATTATATGGCAGACTCACATAACTGTCCCAGTCGATTGGGTGGGATTATCAAAGCAGGTAGAGAAATTGTGGGAAGCCGTGCCCTGTTCATTACCAAGAAGCGGTATGCAATTCTGGTATATGACAATGAGGGTTTTCGAGAAGATCACAGTGGTAAACCAGGGTATCTAAAAGCCATGGGTTTGGATCTCAAGCGCAGTGACACTCCTTCTTATATGCAAGAATTTCTTAAAGTGATCTTGATGGATGCCTTGACTGGCGTTCCAGAAGAAGAAATTATTAGAAAGGTCAAAGATTACAGAGAAGAATTCAAGAAGATGCCGCCATGGGAAATGGGAACTCCAAAACGTGTGAATAAATTGACCATATACAAGTCCATGGAATATGACAGCAGTGATGGCATTGAAAGATTTACAGGCAAGGCCACTATGCCGGGGCATGTCAGGGCCGCGATCAACTATAACCGTCTTCGTAAAGTGATGAATGACAACCATAGTATGGAAATATCAGATGGTATGAAAACCATCGTGTGTAAACTCAAAGACAATCCCATGGGCATCACCAGTATTGGTATTCCCACTGACGAGAATAGAATACCAGAATGGTATAAAGAACTGCCGTTTGATCTTGATGCCATGGAACATGCCATTGTCACTAAGAAAGTGAAAAATTTACTGGGTGTGTTGAAATGGGATCTTTCTTATTCCAAAGTAAATGCAACATTCAACAGTCTTTTTGATTGACAATCAGATCAATAGTCATTATAATCAATGACATATCCAATATAAAACATAAGGAAACGCAATGAGCAAGACCACCATGATTCATGTGAAATTTCAGAAAGAAGGAATTCACAAGTATCCAGCAGCACTAACCGACCCCAAGTTGGCAACAGGAGGATGGGACGATGTTTCATTTCTTGGTCATCCGCATCGGCATATGTTCCACTTCAAAGTGGCAATCCAAGTATTTCATAATGATCGAGACGTTGAATTCATTCAAACAAAACGATGGTTGGAAAGTCTATATAATACTGACGTATTGGAATTGGATTATAAATCGTGTGAAATGATTTCAGATGAATTAGCAACAACTATTGCTGCAAAGTTTCCAAACCGGGCTATGGAAATCACTGTTGAAGAAGATGGTGAAAATGGTTCCACAACATTTTACTCACAAGACGAATTTTCAGGAGAATAAAACATATGGCAAATCTAAAAGAAGTAATCAGTGATATCGTCAAACACACTGTGGTTGGTGATATTCAAGTGGCTCGATTGAGTCATGATGCCAACAACATCCAAGTGGATGCTATTATCAAGGACGTGGTTGTAGTCAAGGGCAAAATTCATGATCCTGTAATGGAAATTAATCAAGATTTGGGTCTTGGTAATCTGAGTTTTCTCAAGTCCATTGTGAACCTGCCCAATTATAAAGACGGCGGTGGGCATGTAACTGTTGGATATAAAGAAAAGTCCCCGCAGGAAGTTGAGCATCTACTGTTTAAAGATGATGAAGGCAATACAGATATCTATCGCTTCATGAGTCGTATGGCTTTGGATTCAGCAATGCCAACTACTCCCAAGTTCAAAGGAGTTGAATGGGACGTGACGATTTCCCCAACCAAGCAGAACGTGTCAGTAATGTCCACTATGGCCACTATCTACGGCGGGATTGAACCCAACTTCACATTGGCAGTGGAATCAGGTGATCTGATTTGTTACGTTGTCGGGCAGCAGGGTGCATTCCGAGGCAAACGCCTGCTCAGTAAGAATGTTACTGGAACCTTGAAGGCTTCGCATCGTTGGCCCCTGGCAACTGTTCTACAGATTCTAAATCTTGGTATGGGATCTTCTGCATGTACTATGCATGTTTCTGACGTTGGAGCATTGATGATTTCAGTGGACAGTGGCGTGGGAAAATACGATTATATCATTCTGGCCCAAAGCAACGATTAAAAGGATAATCAAGTGACTGATAAACCAATTATTGACTTGACAGCGAATAACAAAGACTATTCTGTTTTTCTGCCAAGTATCAGCACCTTCTATAGTATTTTTGTGTCCAAACAGCAAACCTCGGGTGAGACTTATGTCCCGCCCGAGCGTATACCTGCAGGATTTGAAAATGGAGTGGAAGGATGTAATTTCCTAAATGAAGACCAAGCATACTACAAATACAAATGGGGACTGTATTCTGCTGGGCACGCACAATTAAAACTCGACAAGGCAAATGTGGATGATGCCATGGTGCAGAATCGAGACAAGGACAAAACATTCATATTGGGTGACAGTGGTGGATTCCAGATCATCAAGGGAGTCATCAAATGTGACTGGGATGAATTCAAGACAGATGACAGTCTGCGATCCACTATTCTAAATTGGCTGGAACACACCGCTGATTATAGTATGATTTTGGATATCCCAACACAAGCCGCAGACGCAGGGTTCCGTGAACGTACCCAAATCCGTGACTTTGAACAATGTCTTGACTATACCAAGCACAATTGTGAATGGTTCTTGAAACATCGCAAGGGCAAGACCAAATATTTGAACGTTATGCAGGGAAGAAGTCTGTATGAAGCTGAAGCTTGGTATGATGGTGTAAAGGATTACCCGTTTGAGGGCTGGGCATTTGGGGGACATACCAAGAGCGATATCAACATTGCTCTTAGAATATTGCTCAAGATGCGTGATGACAAGCTATTAGAGCAGGGAGAGCGCGATGTCTTGCATTTTCTGGGAACTAGCAAGCTGGAATGGGCAGTCGCATATACGGCGCTTAAACGTGTTCTAAGACGTACTGTGAATCCTGACATTGAAGTTACATTTGATTGCGCAAGTCCCTTTATTGCCACGGCCAAGGGACAATTGTATACTCAGCATGTTCATGTCCAAGACAGATTTGGGTATGTTATGGATTCGGCAGTTGACAGTAAAAAACTGTCCGGTAGCAAAGTACCATTTCCATGGAGTTCTCCAATTGGGGATAGAATGACCATGGGGGATATCTGTTGGTATGCGCCGGGTATGCTCAACAAGATTGGCAAAGAAGGCAAGACATCATGGGACAGTTTCAGTTATTTTCTACAAATGTCACATAATGTATACCAACATATTGAGAGTGTACAGCGAGCAAATCAATTAACTGACGCGGCCTTGGCCCAACATGATATCAATCATATGAACTTTAAACCAAGCAAAAAAGGCAAAGGTATTCACTTGGATACATGGGTACCTGATCGTGCATTGTATATGAGTCAATTCATTGATGACTTGTTTCAGTCTGAAACACCAATGACCATGCTGGACGAGGCACAGAGTCTCATGGCTGCATTCAACGGTAAGAATTCAGTGTCAAGTGGCGCCAAATCATTCAACAGTCTGTTTGAAACAGTTGAAATAGATGAGGATGCAATTGACTTGGAAGATCAAGATCTGGCTTATGAAATAATGAGTAAAATTAGCCAAACTTCTTGACTTTTCTACTAAAATGCCTTAAAATTCAAGATGTTACTGCATTTTGACACACAATAGAAGAGGACACTATGTCAAAACTTATCTCATTAGATGATATCAAATATGATCTATTGAAACTGATTTCTCCTCTGGATGGTACACTGGGAAATAACGACTGGCGGCCGGCCAGTGTACTGTTCAATCAATACCTCAGTGATCTTAAACGAGAAGGAGGCATCCGCGATTATTCAATATATAATAGCAATCGAGAATCAGCTATCACATATGATATCACTATCAGGGTTTCCCTTAATCGGGCCCCAAAGAAGTTGAAAATACATGTGGGTAAATTCAAATACCCATGGTGTTAATCCATTGAAGGAAATATTATGACAATTTATATTATTGATTTGGAGTCAATTGAGAGTAGATATACTTCTCAATGGAAAGCATATCTACCCGCCCAAATAAAAAAATACACAGGGGAGAAAGTTGTTGAAATCTCAGGTGGAACTGATATTCCTGCCACAACTTCTCCGGGTGCATTTTTAAACTTTGGCGGTACCAGTATCTACAAAGCCAGACAACTCGAAACAATCAGTAACATGATTGTTTCGGGTACAGTCAAAGATGGTGACTATTTTCTATACACTGATGCATGGAACCCAACTGTTATTCAACTGAAATATCAACTGGAGTTATTGGGCATTAATGCCAAAATCGGCGGCATGTGGCACGCAGGTTCATATGATCCAAATGACTTCTTGGGAAGGATAATTGGGGACAAGCCTTGGGTGCGATCAGCTGAGCACAGTATGTTCTCTTGTTATGACCATAATTTCTTTGCAACACATTATCATGTGGAACTATTCGCCAATGGTGTTTTATCTTGGCAAGATGGCGAAGGATGGTATGAGACTCGACCCGAAGCAATCAATAGCACCATTAGGCAAGTGGGCTGGCCCATGGAATACCTAAGTAAGGAGTTGAAGTCTTTTGGAAAATCCAAGAAGCGAGACTTAATACTATTCCCACATCGGATTGCCCCAGAAAAACAAGTGGAAATTTTTAAGGACTTGAAATCTTGGCTACCTAATTATGAGTTTGTAGTATGCCAAGATGAAAATCTAACCAAAGAACAATACCATTCCCTACTGGCATCTGCAAAGATGGTGTTTAGTGCAAACTTACAAGAAACATTGGGAATATCATGGTATGAAGGTGCATTACTTGATGTACTACCATTAGTACCAGACCGCCTGAGTTATAGTGAAATGAATTTAAATGACTCATTCACTTACCCAAGTGAATGGACTGAATGTTCAAGGGCATATGACCAGAATAGAAGTAAATTGATGGCTCGGATCACTTATATGATGACCAATTATGAAACATTGGTCAGTGATTTAAAACCACAAACAGAATTCATGACCGAACGATTCTTCCATGGTGATGAATTATACCGAACTGTGAGTAATCGCAGTAAATAACCACGTTACACGAAGGTAACAAAATGGATCGAAAGATTCCGTTGGGCGTTAACGATAGACGCTTTCAGAAGCAAAAGGAAAACAAATGGCTTTTAATAAAGTAAAAACAGACCCGGTACTGGGACGCGAAGTGCATGAATACTTGGTAAAGATGGGTGTTGAAACTCCCTTTATCGAAAATTCAATCAGTCGAAGTGACAAGATCGAATTGATTGAAGCAAAATTCACAGACATTATGACTGTTCTGGGACTTGATCTGACAGATGACAGTCTACAGGATACTCCCAAACGAGTAGCTAAAATGTTCGTAAATGAAACTCTGTGGGGATTGGAAGTTGAAGCATTT
>Ga0306898_1000133_pt1 | contig 32588 bp, 37 predicted proteins | sample AntRauMFilla1564_FD_190424 | JGI IMG/M metagenome (GOLD analysis project Ga0306898, IMG submission 190424) | Saline lake microbial communities from Rauer Islands, Antarctica - Metagenome Filla 1 #564 (v2) (version 2) | ecosystem: Environmental > Aquatic > Non-marine Saline and Alkaline > Saline ...
TGGTCGTAATATGGCAATCTATAAAGTTTTTGGTGGTAATAATGATTATTATCTAGGAAATTCAGAATCTGGGGCTTGGAATTGGAGAAAAATATGGACAGACGGTAACGACGGAGCAGGTAGTGGGTTAAATGCAGGTTTATATCACGGTTTTGATATAACAGTTTCTGGTAATAGATGGGGTGTAATAAGCCCTGTTGAAACAAGTGGTGTTATTGAAATAGGTAGATACATTGATTTTCATAATACAGATGGAAGTACTGCCGATAGGACTTTCAGAATAGATAATAGTTCTACTGGATTCTTAAACCTTCAAGGAAATATTAACGTAGAGGATGATTTAACGGTAGGTGGTACTATAACGGCTTCACAAACCATAAGTACATCTGGTAATTTTGAAACTGACTCTTCTTTTCGATTAATGACATCTAACTCATTTATATATAACGATGGTCAGGGAGGTAATAATGTGGAGGCAGGAATCAGGTTAAACGGTGCTTCCGAAAGAGTAGGTATTTGGACTGGCAGTCAAGAAAGATTCTGGGTGCAGGGTAATCAAGCCAAGATGAATGGAGATATAACGGCAACATCTTTTCCAACTTCATCTGATAAAAGATTAAAGGCTAAAATAAAAGATTTAGAAATTAAAACTATTCCAGTTAAATGGAAATCTTTTGAGTTTAAAACTGAAAAAGGCCAATATAGAACTGGTGTAATAGCGCAAGAGCTAGAAAAAACTAATCCAGAATTTGTAAGAACTGATAATGAAGGAATGAAATCTGTCAGTTATACGGATTTATTAATTGCAAAAATCGCAGAGTTGGAAGAAAGATTAAATAAAGTGGGAATATAATGATAAAACTTGGGAATGATAATATAGTAAATATACATGGGGTTGGTAAAGTTATGTTGGGTAATACTGTTATTTGGCAACGAACCCCATCTACGGTGTCCCCGCCCATTACGGTAACTTCAAGAAATAGTTAATAGAGCTGGTTTCACCTCTAGTAGTTCAATAGGGGTAATAATCGAAGCGGTAACAGGCACAGGTACAAATGTAAGAAGGGGAAAAAGTTGGGACAATTCAACAACGGATGCACCTCAAATTTCTATAACTTATACTACTACATAAAAATAGATATACAGAATAATGACAACAAATCCACTAAAACCCCAGTTAAATGGAACAATATAAAGAAATAATACCTTGGGCACTAGGAATAATAACAACTATCCTAGCACTTAAAAAAGATTATATACAATCAAAGTTTACCAATAAAAAGTCAAAACTAGAAGTACTAGTGGAACAGGAAAACCTTGAAAATACTGGATTGGTAAATGTAGAAAAATCACTGCAGATATTCAAGGATATGCTGGACACTAATTCTTTACACTATAAAAATAGGATAACTGAACTAGAGCAGGATTTTGAGAACACATTAAAAAAGATGAGTTCACAGGTAGAGGAACTACACTTGTTAGTAAGTGAGCAAAAACAATTTATTATAAAACAATCAAAATCATTGGATTATTACGAATCCAAGTATGGTAAACGATAATGAACAACGAAAAAATAAAATAAGGATATGGCTATCATAATCAATTCAGTGGATTCCGAAAGGTTCTCACTTAACGGAACTACATATAACAAGATATACCAACCCATGAAATCGGGTACTACCAATGTGTCCATATACAACACGTATGATACTAGGTTTAAACTATTATCATCTACACATTTTGGGGAATTTACGATCAATGGGAGTACATATGGAAACCAAGCGGATGTTATTGAATCGTTGCTGGAAGTAGTCTATAAATCAATTGTAAACATTAATACCGATTCTACCGGTAGTGGAGGAGGCACTTGGGGAACAATTGCAGGTACTTTATCATCCCAAACAGATTTACAAGGTGCATTGGATGGTAAATCGAATACATCACACACACATACATTTGTATCCATAACAAACAAACCGACTACATTATCAGGATATGGTATCACTGATTCGTTTAATGGTACGTGGGCATCATTAAGTGGCAAGCCATCAACATTTGCTCCATCAGCTCATACCCATACTACCAGTCAAATAACTAATTTAAGTAGTTATACGGGATTCGATTCAAGATATTTTACCGAAACCCAAAGTGATGCAAGATTTTTAGCCATTGGTGGTACTGCGGTTAACTCACAGTTATTGGATAATGTTAATTCAACACAGTTCCTTAGAAGTGACCAGAACGACTCAACGACCGGGAATCTAACCGCTGCATCATTTATTACAGGGAACTGGACTATTGACCAGAGCGGTAGCTCATTGGTGTTTAAGTACAACGGAGCAACTAGGTTCTCATTGAGTTTAACAGGCGCATTATCAACAGAAGGAAACATAACAGCAAACGCATCATTATAATATGGCAAATTTAATTATACCTACATCAGGGATATTGACATTTAGTTTTGTAGCTGATAAATTTAATTCTGCACAAGATCTTGATGCAATGTTCAATGCAAGTAGACCTGCAAGTATTCCTGCTGGTACTAAAGCAGTATTTCCTGATGATTTTTATGGGGTTGCATACCTTGGATTCTCTTCTTTAAGCGAATCAGTTGGTAATGGATCAGGATTCATAGACTATATCATGGTGGTTAATAGGGCATGGACTGTGACAAGTAATGCAGCTTGGTTGACCTTGAACAAAGCATCAGGAGCAGGTGGTAATACAACTCTTAGGGCAACTTATACAGGCAATATAGGAGCAGTCAGAACAGCTACAATAACATTAACAGCAGGTGGTGAATCTGTCACAACCACAGTATCACAAGCAGCAGTTACTGCTGCACCATTTATCATACTTAGTGAGAACGGAGTTGGTTTTAATGATGCTGCAAGAAGTTTCAATGTGGGAGTAGATTCCAATACAAGCTGGACTGTATCAGATAATGCCAGTTGGATAAGTGTTAGTCCTACCAGTGGTACTAATGATGGCACTATTACAGTGACATTACAGGCCAATACAACTACTTCTGAAAGAGGTGGTACGGTAACTGTTAGTGGTGCAGGACAAAGTGATTCGTTCAGTGTAGCTCAATCAGGTGGAACTGCGCCTATGGTCACTTATTACAGATTAAACCAATGTGGTAGCGGTGGAACATTCTACACAACGGTTACGGGTACTGCCAGTGGAAGAGCAATCAGTCCAGATACTGGAACTTATTATACATACACAGGTACTAGTATAACACAGAGTACGCCACCAACTGGTAATCTTAATAACATACAGGTAATATTCGGACAATTCGGATGTCCTTAACTAGAATAAATATGAAAGTAAGTAAAAAAGGACTTGACCTAATCAAGAAACACGAAGGATTTAGAAACCATCCTTATTTATGTCCTGCCGGTGTACCTACAATAGGATACGGTAACACATACTATGCAGATGGTAGAAAGGTCAGGATGACTGATAGACCCATAACTTCATCGGAAGCAACAGAGTTGTTATGTGATATACTTGATATATTCGAGAAAGGTGTTACAAGAGTGGTCACAAAACCGATTACACAGAACCAGTTCGATGCTCTCATATCCTTCACTTATAATTTAGGATTAGGAGCATTGAAAAGTTCGACACTATTAAAAAAGGTAAACAAAGACCCAAATGATCCATATATAGATTTCGAGTTCCAGAAATGGGTACTTGTCAACGGAATGGAATCAAAGGGATTACGTAAACGAAGAAACCAAGAATCATGGTTATACTTCACTAAATAATAATTGATATGAGTAAATTTCCTAAATTCTTTAAAGCATTGAAGCAGGTAGCGGAAGGTGAGGCAAGTATATTGTACACCGATGAAGATCTACGTGTGCTGACGAACCATGCACTTCCCAAAAAGGATAGGGTAGCATTATCGACATGGGAGTTTTGGAAATCACCTACCATCAGTGCTCAATCATTGGAATCACAAAAAAATATAGATCAAGAGGAAGTTGAGGAATTCCGTGAGTTCATGGACTCATTGAGGTCTGTACAAAAAAGGAATATAGGTGAAAAACTTCTATCAGCTGATGCTGAGAAATCAAGTAAGTACTATATGTGGCAGATAATGCAGTTGAAGTTCAAGGATCTTACGCCAACACCACAAGTACAACTTAACCATAGCCCGACTATTATGATACAGGCGGGGGATAAGGAATCACAATCATTAATAGATAAAATAGTAAACAGTACTATCGATATAGATCACGAGGAAGTAGTAGATACCAAGAAATTAAAGTAATGGGAAAGTATAAATCAGCTAGAGCGTTTAAGAAGATTGCCAAATTGGACAAGCCCATACGGGTAGTCCAAGGAGGCAAAGGGAGTTCCAAGACAATTTCCATCCTACAGCTGTTTATATACTATATGATAAGTAACCGTACTAATTTAGTAATGTCCGTAGTGGCTGAATCATTACCCAATCTAAAATCAGGTGTAATACGGGATGTGGAGTCAATTTTAAAGGATATGGATCTGTACGATAAGTTCGATATAAACAAGACGGACAAGACGTACGCGTACGGTAGCAATGTATTGGAGTTCTTTTCGGTAGATGGGGAGAGTTCAAGACTTGGTTCAAGACGTACACACCTATACATAAACGAAGCAGATAATATAAAGTTCGATACGTTCATTGAATTACAGGGTAGGACTTCTGGTTTTACCATTTTGGATTTTAACCCACGTAGACCATTTTGGGCACACGAGGAACTAAAGGGTCAACCTAACGTTGATTTTATAATCGTGAATTATAAGGATAACCAATATATACCTAAACAGGAACTTGAATCCATCATGTTCTACAAACGTAAGTGGCAAGAAACTGGTTCACCGTTCTGGCAGAACAAGTGGAGGGTACTCGGATTAGGGGAACTTGGTGTAGTGGAAGGTGTAATATTCGAGGAATCTACAGATTGGAATATCATAGATACAGTACCATTACATGCTAGATACCTTGGAGCTGGACTGGATTTTGGTTTTACCCACGTTACCGCGATAGTTAAACTATATGAGTACATGGACAAGTTCGGTGACAAGGAGATAGTATTACATCAGAGTTTGTTCAAGAGTGGAATGACGACACCAAGAATAGTACAACATATAAAAAGTGACGTGGAACTAATGGGTTCTGTAATAACGTGTGATAGTGCAAGACCTGAAATGATATCGGAAGCGAGAGCATATGGTTGTCCAGTCACATCACACAAAAAACGGGATGTAATGAGTGGAATCGACCTGATGCACACGTATAAGAAATCGATAACACGTAGCTCGAAAGAAATGATAGATGAGTTCAGAAGTTATTCGTACGCTAAGGATAGGACAGGTAAGAGTCTCGGTGTACCCAATAAATCAGCGGATGTTGATAATAGTATAGATGCTACAAGGTATGCGTTCGAGTACTTCCTGTCACAGACAATGAACCGTACCAATAGTTTAAAATTCGTAAGTTAAGATGGAAGTACTGATTAATTATAAATTTAGGGATTTTCTAAAACAGGATCCGGAACTTATACATGAATACATAACGTACCTAGAGTTCATTAAACCGATTGACACGTTCCAAGATGTATTCTATATGAAACTTAAACACGTGGATTTTATAAAGGATAACCTAATGGAATCCGACGTTGGGATAATAGTTAAAATAATATCCATGGTACAGAAAATATCCACCAAGGAAGTATATAATATGGAGATAATAACATTGTACGGATTACTGAACTCGATACGTAATCAAATCGATACGATCGTACAAGCGGAGCTAAACTCATTGTGTTCCAATCATGCTAATTTTAAATGGGAATCTGTAAACGGTAGTGAAAAATTACATAAGTTCGGTATATATAATACATTGGAATCGGTATCCAACGGGGATATCACAAAGTGGAAATCCATAATGAACATACCGTATTCGGATATATTTACCAAGATGTACATGGATAGGGTCAAAGCAGATCTACAAATGGAAATGGAACAAATTAAATAAAAAGAAAATGTACACAATACTAAAATCGATTTCAGAAACTAATAACTTTGAGTTTTTATACGCAAGGAGTGATTACCAAAATTTATATAATGAGGTAGAAAAAAAGGACAGGATACACTTGTTCCTCGACCCCGTTGTCACAGAACATACGTTCAATGATTATGGTTCGGTCATAGAACAGACATATAGTGGTGCGTTCATGATGTTAATGAGTTCTGATATTACCAAGGATGCTACGTATGATTATAAGTACGAAACTTATATACGACCATTGATGTTAGGTGCACTCTCAACATTACAGTCCACAATAAAGTGTACAGGTAATTACACGTTCAACTCATGGAGGGTAGTAGAGGTAATCAACCTGAACGATTACGGACTGGACGGGATAATAGTAACCTATAATATATCAGAGGATGTATAAAAGCAACGAAGAGTTATTGCAGTTCGAGATGCAATCGATAGTAGATGATTTAAGGGTTGCTTACCAACAAAGTGGTAAAATGGTATCCGGCGAATGGGAACGTGGATTAACGATAACCTCACAACCCAACAAAGTATCGTTGGAGGGATATACGTATCTTGCTGGAAGATCAGCCGGTAAACAACCACCGGTACAGAACATATTGGATTGGGTCAAACAAAAAGGTATCCAGCCGAACGAAGGAACACAGACAGGGTTAGCATGGGCGATAGCTAAAAAGATAGCAAAAGAAGGTACTGACAGACAAAGTTCATTGAAGATATACGAGGAAGTTATCACACCTCAAAGAATAGATGATATAATAAAAAAAGTAACACAGTTCAACATAGGTCTTTTCGTGGATACGATTACCGCGGAACTAACAATCCTAGAAAACAACATATAACATGGCAAATACATTTTCAAAAACAGTATCGGGTAGTATATATCCAGCGTATAATGATAGTTACGTAGAGTTTTCCGTATCATCGAGTACCGCACCTGTAAGTGCGGAGATAATAATATTACCTGAAAGTATATTTCCTAATAGTTTTTTCATATTCCCTGATAAGGACGGTAAATATCTATTCAACTACAAGGATGCTGCAAAAGCAATATTCGAGCAGTTCCCGTTCAAGGACGAGAACGGTGCAGTGATCACTACGGAGTGGGGTCAAAGTATAACCGGTTCGTTCACGACATTATCGACCACCATACTTACGACGAACGCACCACCTACCGGTTCTACTATACCACAAGCTTTTAGTACGGCGTACGAATTCGAGTTTTACCGAAGTGTCAAACAAGTAGGGGAACAGATATATACCAACAATGCACAGATAAACAACTATTCCACCAATGGGACGGATTACAACCTAACATACTTCGAGGGATATCCATTCTCGTTCGAGTTACATAAACTGACACATTCGACATCCAAGAATATAAAGGTAAAGAATCTAAATAGTGGTGGAACATCCGCGGCCATATCTACACAGTTCACGGGAGCTTTCAGGATAATAGTGGACAAGGTGGGAACAAATTGGACTACATCTACCTTCCTTCCGTTATCCGATACTATAAATAGATTGGAAATATTGGAGGATGATGTTTTCAAGACTAACCTAAGATTAAAGAAAGTACCATCTACATCAGGGGTATACCTAAAGTGGTTCAATAATGATGGTGGATACTCGTTCCACTTGTTCGACAAGTTCTATCGTTATAATCTAACCGCAAGATCGATCGGTAATGTAAGTAGTAATACCTATCCGAACGTGGGTTCATATGGTGTAGGTGAAAAATCCATCGGAAAATCAGGTGGAGTAAGTTATAGATTAAACGCTACGATAGATGATAATGAATCGGAAGTACTTAAATCACTTTTCACATCACCAATGGTACAGATGTATTCATCACATAGACCATTCGTATCCGGTGAGTGGTTGGATGTGACACTCAACTCGAATTATTCACTTAATACCAAGAACGAAAAAAACGAAATAAGTGTAACCATAGATCTTCCAGATCTTATAACACCGACTCTATAATGTATAGAATAACAATAGGTAACGAGGAACTAGACTTATACCAGACTGATGATATTAACTTTAATATACAGCTTAATACCATTGGTAACGTATCTAACAGGAACAGTTCATATAGTAATACCATCGAGATACCAAAGACATCCAAGAACCAAAGAATCCTAGGTTTCGCTGGATCTATGGGTAATATGTCCCGTGTACCGTATGAACAAAAAAGGTGTACGTTGAGCTTTAATACGATTACAATAGTAAGTAGTGGATTCCTACGATTGTTGGGTGTAGGTCCGGAGAGTTATTCGATATTCATAAATGATGGTATAGTGGATCTGGAAGTTCTACTTTCGGACAGTACAATATCAGAACTTGGATATTCGGAATATGATCATCTACTAGGTACACCGACAGATGTAATAAATACGTTCGATAATACCTATGAGGATGGATACATCTATGCGGTAGCGGAGTTCGGTAAACTTATAGGTTCGACTATAACAGTCGAAAAGTTGGCACCATCGGTATTCGCAAAGACAATATTACTTCGGATATTCGAATCGAGGGGATTACGATTGGAGGGGGATTTTATCGACAACAATACAGATTTCGAGCAATTAGTAATACCACCTACAAGGGGAATAGATATAGAGGATGTCGCTCTCACTTCGACCAATGCTGGTTCGGGTAGTGGTGCGGTACTTGATGTCGACCAACCACAGGACGATTTCGAGCCAATACCATTTGTTACAACATATCCAATTACAACGAATAACTATAATACCGATATAGATATCATTAGTGGTGGAAGATTGGAGTTCAACCGTGCTGGATTAGTGGAACTCAACCTTGATATTGATTACGGTATAACGGACGGGCGAGTCCAAATAATGGTCAGTGTAGGCAATTCTACAATATTGATTCGGGAATTGAGTGGATCATCACTACAGGAAAGTATATTATTTACTACGGAGGTAGGTGATGTATTACAGATACTTGTAATAGCTTATAGTTCTTTCTGGGGTGCGAGTGGACGACCACGTTCCGGTTATTTCGATAGGGATTTTACTATAAACAGTTTAAGTGTACAGATTAATAACTTATCAGGTGGTACGGTTATCAAAGTGAACGATTACATGAGTTCCGATCTATCACAGAAGGAGTTCGTAAAGGATATATTACAGAGATATGGTCTAATATTATCAAGGAACAGAATAGATCCTTCAATATATGAATTGATATCAATGGAAACCCTACTAGATGATACGGAAAACGCAGTAGATTGGTCATCCAAACTTATTTCGATAGATAACGAAAGCTACGATAGTGGATACGCACAACAGAACAGAGCGGATTATAACTATACCAAGGACACCGTACCGTTCATGCAGGGATTTTTAAATATTACCAATGTGAATCTGGAGACAGAAAGAACTATCATAAATGGAATATATCAAATACCGGATAGCTATGTACGACCGGGTGCATTGGTATTACCAGGCACCACTACACCAATACCGGTATATAGTTTTCCTATATGGGAAATTATTTCCGATCCGAACGGGGATACGATAGAAAATACGGAAGCCAAGATAAGTATAATGAGGATACGTTCCAATTCACAGAGTACATCATATACCAGATTCGATTCGAATCCACAATCGAGTACGAACAACAAGTACTTATCACTTCAAAATATGAGTTATCAATATTTTTTCGATACGTATTATTCTAATTTTAAAAAATTATTGAACAGTTACAAAGAAGTAGATGTATCCTTGAAACTAAATTTAGTGGATTTTAGGAACATCGATATGAGTAAGTTGGTATATCTAAGACAGACTGGTAGATATTACTATATAGATACAGTCAAGTTGGGTAGGAACTCATCAGCAAAATTAATAGAAACAAGAAACTTTAGATAAATTCGACCATGGCAGAAAAAATATTAGTAGCATCACTATCGATAGATGATAAACAATTACTGAAATCAATAAGTGATACAAAGAAAGCTATAGACTCATTGAGTGATACCCAAAAGGATTTAAAGAAATCCGGGGATTCTAATTCAAAAACATTCGTACAGAACGAGGCAAATCTTAAATCATTGAAGTCGGAATACGGTAGTCAAATAAAGGTACTACAGGCTACAAAGACTTCACAGAGTAAGTTGGATGCTGCAATGAGTAAGAACAACAAATCCATTGATGAAGCCACAAAGAACTCCAAGGAACTTAAAGCGGTAAGGAATCAAATTAATACAAGTACCGAGGAAGGTGCACAAGCGGTAACGGATATCAATAAAAAGATAGACGAGAATACTAAGTTCATAAAGACCAATATATCCTCACAGGAAAAACAGACAGCCAATGTAGGTAATTATACAAAGGGTATCGGTAAAGCAAGAATGGGTGCTATAGCGTTCGGTTCAGCACTCAAAGCAGCTGGTATCGGACTGGCGGTAGCAGCGGTAGCGAAGTTAACATCCGTGTTCAGTGAGAACCAAAAGGTAATGGATGTAGTGAACATGGTATCGAACGCGTTCAGTATAGTGATGAAGGATATAGTAAATTTCGTAGTAAACAATACAGGGAACATTGTGAAATTCTTCAAAGCTATCGCGGTGGATCCACTTGCGAGTATAAAGAATTTTGGTACACTTATTAAAGAGAATCTAACAGAAAGGTTTGAATCCGCTATAAAATTAATGGGTCTATTGGCAAGTGCTGCTAAGAAATTCTTAAGCAAGGATTTCGCTGGAGCATGGGATGATGTTAAATCAGCAGGTAGGGAAGCAGTGGATGTATATACCGGTGTAAATGATTCACTTAATAAAGCTGGTGATGCTATTTCAGGTATATCTAAAAGTATCAATGAATACGGTAAAGCCGTTCTTACTGCTGCTGAAAACCAAGTTAAACTTGAACAGAATAGTTTGGTTGCGGAAGCACAGAACAAAAGATTGATCGAACAATATGATAGACAAGCTGAACAGTTAAGACAAGTTAGGGATGATGAAAGTAAAACCTTCGAGGAAAGGATATCAGCGAACGAAAAACTTGGGAACGTACTGAACGAACAAGAGCGGTTAATGATCAAGAACGCGGAACTAACGGTAGCGAACGCAGCGAACCAGAACGATCTCAACGGTACTACCGAAAGTTATGTCGCACTTATAGAAGCACAAGCGGCGAAGGAAGGTATACTAGCACAGATAGAGGGACAACGTTCGGAACAATTAACGAACCGTATAGGATTGTTAAAGGAGTCGGGGAAAGCGGATGATGAAGCTAAACAGAAAGAAATAGATCGTGAGATATCAACACAGGAGAAACTTAGAACACTTAGGGAGGAGTTCCTATTATCGGAACAGGAAGTGGAGATAGCCAAATTGGAAGCTGAACAGGAGAAACATCTATTGGAACTTGAAACCTTGGGATTAAGGGAAACCGAAAAGGAAGAACTTAAACAAGCAATATTAAGTGATGGTGCTGAACAACTTTCAGCTATCAATGATAAATACAACAAAGATGAGATAGAGGGTGATGCTAAAGTAATCATGGAAAAAATGAGGATGAGAGAGGAATCCTTGGATGGAATACTATCATTGACTGAAGCTGAAACAGGTATAGGTAAAGCAGCACTGTTAGCTAAACAAGCGTTGGCATTAGAGGAATGGGCGATAACCCAAGGACTTCTAAAGGCTAAGGGTAAATCAGCTATAAAAGAAGCTGGGGTGGACCAAAAATCAGGTCTGTCAAAGGCAATTGCATCCGCACCATTCCCTGCTAACATACCATTGGTACTTGGTCAACTAGCACAATCCGTACCCGCTCTACTCGCAGTAGGTACAGCTGTAGCTGGGATATCCGGTGTAAGTAGACCTAAGTTCCAAAGAGGTGGAATATTATATGGAGCATCACATGCGAACGGCGGAATCCGAACACCGTACGGGGAACTTGAAGGAGGTGAAGCTGTAATCAATAAAAGAAGTACAAGAATGTTCGCACCATTGTTATCCAACCTGAACCAAATGGGTGGTGGAAAGAAGTTCGCTGATGGTGGTATTACAGGTGGGGTACGAGCACCTAGTTCAATTATAGATTACGATAGATTACAACAGGCTTTCGTAGCAGGAGCATCCTCGGTGACGAACACGGTAAGTGTAGAAGAAATAAGAACAGTGACCAATAGGGTAAACGTAATAGAGAACAACTCATCTTTTTAAATTAAAATAGTCATAAGTAATCGATATAACCCCTGACAATTAAGTTTGTTGGGGGTTATAAGTTAATAGTGCCACCGAATTTAGTTATAGGGTTAATTTTAAGGAGTCTTTATGTAAAAGTGGTATCTTACTATTACTTTTAAAAGATAGTTCGTTAGGAGTTAGATATGGACGAGAAATATTGAGGAAAAACAAATGGACAACGGTACTAATAAAAATAATAGCTCACATTATAAAGAACAATATAAAGAATCAAACATATATAATAAGAATCAAAATATAATAATAAAAGACAATATACTACTACTAGATAACATAAAAGAACTCATATAACATAATAGAAGAACAACTAAAGGTATCCTATACAAATACCCTCAGCCTAAATATATAGGGTTATATCTTTAAATACTTACGAATCAACACAATAATCACTGAAATACTTACGAATCGAAGGTAAAATTGATATAATACAGTTAAATCGTAAGTAAAATCAATAAATAACGACAAGGACAATGAATCTCATGTCCACACAGACAGATAAATAAACCCCACAGCCATATAAAAGAACAGCAAAAAAAGATAAAATTGCCCACAGACAGATAAATAACCAGCAAAAAGGATAAATAAACAGCAAAAAGGATAAAATTGCCCCACCAGACATATAAAATTGACCAAAGACAGATAAATAAACAGCAAAAAGGATAAAATTGCCCCACCAGACATATAAAATTGACCAAAGACAGATAAATAAACAGCAAAAAGGATAAAATTGCCCCACCAGACATATAAAATTGACCAAAGACAGATAAATAAACAGCAAAAAGGATAAAATTGCCCCACCAGACATATAAAATTGCTGAAAAGTAATAATTTCCACACATTATATCGCCACCCAGACCCCCGCCCGACCACCACACAGACCCCACCAATAAAACACAAACGTTAAACAAAATATCCAAAAAAGTACTTTTTACGCCAAAACGTCACAGTCATGATCAAACTTTTCATCTATTTTCTTCCATTTTGTTTAACGTTTGGCATTTTTACCAATAAATTTTAATAATAGATCCATGATATTATTTCGATATATTCAGCGGACATAAAAAAAGCCACTATTTTAAAGTGGCTTTAAGTAAAAGTTATCTATTTTAATCTACTGCTTATAAAGGATTCCAGTTCCTCGATACCCTTTGAACCAATCTGTCCTGTTGGGAACTCGTTATCAACTTTGTGTTCGCCACTTTGGATTCTTCCAGCATATATTGCAATCCGGATATTATTTCCATTCTTCTTTCTTCTGTCATGACATATTCGATATTCTTCTGAACCGACGATGTACGTCCATTACATGAGTAGCACCGAACTTCGAATAGAACGCCGATAATGCATTAAGGAAATCCCTTTCATGGGGCATGTAATATCCCCTGTTGATCACTACCTTTATATATTCAATGATTTCCACCGCGTGTGTCCATACATCAGGGAAGTGAGTATATTGGTACATATTCGAGTTGAATCTGTTCGAGTTGATATAACTGTCGAGCATGCAGATATTGAATTCGAGATAATCAGTCATTTGAAGATTCATTGCTAACCTCATTTCCTTCTTAATCTAATTAGTTCCTTTTCCATTCTTCTTTCTTCTGTCATAAGTAATGCTATACTTTCTTACCATTAACAGATAAAATTATGCTATCTTCTAAATCAGAATGTATTAATCCACCTTGTGCAATAGCATAAGTTCCTGTTTGTCTTAAAACATCGGAGTAGCCTATTTTTACCGTCCAACCAAAGTAGTAACCGCTTATTTCAAGGACATCACCTTCTTTTAACTCACTACTTACAACACCAGTGCATTGCTTTTCATTTTTTGCTAACCTCATTTCCTTCTTAATCTAATTAGTTCCTTTTCCATTATGATCAACGACCATAACTTATCAGCAAGTACTTCACGTGATGCTTTTTCCAAGTGTACGTTGTCCATTCGTCTTGTTACCCTTTTAATCTTTGCTCTTGTGTTCCTTAGTTCTTTTTCCATTATGTGAACAGTTTAAAGTAGAACGCCATTGATGACCATACGAACAATGTGAATACTATATACACGAATATTCCACCGAATAATTTACCTAAATATGTTGCTAATCTGTCTTTTTTCATTTTGTTTTTTTGTTTGTTTGTTACGACTATAAATATAAAATAGAAATTTCAAACATTGATTTTCACGGCATTATTTTCAATTATTTTTTAAGGACTTCTAAGGAGTCTTTATATGGTGTATGGTGTCTTAGTATTACTTTTAAAAGATTGTACATCAGCCATCATGTGAATAAGAAAAGAACTCATTTAATTTAAGTTCCTGATTAGTACTGTATGGTGGACTTCCATCGAACCTGTAATGATATCGTAAGGAATCAGCACATACTATGTTATTGTCCAATATTGCCAATATTTCCTTTGTTGGGTTCGGCCCTGCTAATCTTTCTTTACAAAGTTTTACGTTATCTTCCATTAATTCTACACCGTATGTAGTTGAAAGGGCTTGTTCCAATGTACAACCACTTAATTCCATTTTTCTAATTACCACTTCTGAAAGGAACTGCCCGTCACCAGAAGATGGGTCTAGGAACTTCTTGGATATATCCTTGAATAGTTCATGACCTAGTTCGTCCAGCATTTGTTGTACAAGTTCCGTTGGCGTGAAAACTTCGGATGTTTGTTTAACACGAAGCTTGTCACGCTCAATACCGCTCATGTATTCACGGTTTCTAGTATGTTCTATGTATTTAGATAATTTCATCTGGTATAATTATTTTAGAAAAAAGTGATTTGGAATTCGTACATGATACACGTAGTTCATTGAGTTCAGTTAGTATATCGAATTCCAGCATCCATTTTTTTAATTTTATGGCGGATTCTAATGAATCGGTGGCTAAACCAACAATACTACGGGTTATTGAATATTCCGGACCTGCTATTTTTATAGCTCGGCCCCCACCCTTATATGGAACTAAGACTTTCCATTTACCGATTAATGTCGATTCGGATTCATCATATTGCCAATTAAATTCATCGGTTTTATAACTTCCTAATGATTCTATGGTTTTATATTTTCCAGTATTATTTAATCCACCCATCAACCTAGTACCATTGTACCATATATCACCCAAAGTTTTAGTGTTTGGATCCATTAAAAAGGATTTCTCAATATTCTTGGATATAACAAGATTTTTTTGTTTAAGTAATCTGATACTCTGTGGTTCTGTATTTGATTTATATTCAAATGAGTCAGACTTCTTTGTTGAATCGCCTACCACGTGACACGTACGTATTTGATTACTTATATCAAATATTGGTTTATCATGATAGACCATTTTTATGAAGTTATCATTTAAAATTATATTATTTTTAAATGCATTTGTTTCAAAGTTCGCCCTTAATATATAAGTAAACTTACCATTCTTGGTTAAGTTTGATATTAATTTAATGAAATCATCACCTATATTCTTACTTCTTCCTCTATTTTTATAGCTTGTATCATCATTTATAGTAAACGGTATGTTTCCCACTACGATAAAATCGTCATTATTTTCCATTAGATATTTTTTACATTTTTTATTATTATAATACCACTCATGTATTCACGGTTTCTACTATGTTCTATATATTTAGATAATTCCATCGGGTAGTGGTATATATGAAAATAATGTTTTAGTATTAGTCCCTGATGTTCTGATTTTGTTTAAGTAATCACATATATTTTCAGTTACAAACCAATCATGGAATTTTATTGCACTCGATTCCTTATCGAATTCAAATGCAATTATACTAAAGCATATAGAAAATTCAGGCCCAGCAATTTTAACTGCCCTACCCCCCCCTTTTCGTGGGACAAGTACTTTCCATTTACCAATTGAAGTATTTTCTTTACTATCGTAAGACCATTGAAATTCACTCGTTTTATAACTGCCCAATGATGTAATTACTTTGTATTTACCATTATTTGATATTTGATTCAAATATCTAAATCCGTTATTCCATATATCAGCTAGTGTTGGTTTATCAACATCAAGGGTAATGGTAGATTCAATATCCTTCGATAATACAAATTTTGCATTACGATTTAATAAAACTAATTCTTTTGAGTTATTTACGTTATACTCAAATGTGTCAGTTATGTTGTTAGAATCCAACACAACATGACATGTGCGTATAAATGATGATATATCGAATATAGGCTTGGTGTGATGTACTATCTTTTTCAAATATGGGTTCAATATCAATTCTCGCTTGAAAACGGTACGAGTATATTGTGCAGGTAAAATATAACAAGCCTGTCCTTTTTTTGATAATTTATTAATTAACGTAATGAACGAATCACCAATTCGAGTTGATCCACCACTACCAATGTCTAAATTATTTCCTTCGTTTTTATTTATAGTAAACGGTATGTTTCCTACTACTACATCAAATTTCATATTTTTATTTATTTAACATATGAATTCTTTCCAAAAGTCTTTTTTGAAACCCAACATCACTTTATATTCAAATGAAAAACCCGCCCATTTACAATTAGATACAAATTGTCTAAATTTATCAGTATTAACTGCCTTGATGATATTATCACCTTCCAATTCAGTAGTTACTTCTATAGCAAAACAATTATTAGTGACACCATATTTACCCTCTCTATCAAATATTGCATTTTCAGGTGAGGCCTTACCGAAAATTATTTTTTTAATCCCAAAGTGGCCGTTGTTTTTCGATGAATATAATAACTTTGGTATACCATTAGCAGGTGTACTATGGATACATGGTAACATATGAGTATCATCTGAAACCATAGACATCCAATTTTTATCATTACCATACATACTACGAGAATGTAATATTTTTATAGTATTAGCAGATTTAGTAGTAATATTTTTCAGAAAATCCATATGAGTATTAAATACGTACTCAGCTGATTTTAAGTCGATAAATTCAGTATGACCTAGTTCATCTACTACTTCGGTTTTTATATCACTAATTGAATTTCGAACGGTATACCAGTCGTATCTAGTACTAACACCGAATATAGATTTCCCATCAATTGCATTATGAATTTCCAGATACACCATATCAAATCCCTTTAATAGTTCTAATATATTGTGATTGGGTTTTCTCCATGCACTGGGATGTACTAATGACATATATCCATTTGGTTTTAATATACCCAATGTTATTTTTACAAATTGTTGCCAAAGTGGATTATTTTTATTATCACTTTGATATGGCGGGTTTCCCACTACTACATCAAATTTCATATTTTTAATTATTTAACATTATCTTCAATATACTGTATTTCTTCTTCTGTTAGATTGAAATAATTATAAAGCTTCATTTCGGAATCACATAACATTAATTCTTTTGAAAATTTAGGTAACCTAGAAAAGGGGCCGGTATTAAAACCTCCTGTTTTGTTTGAAGTAACGACAAATCTATATAATTTAGATTTCAATATAAATTCGATCATACTCGCTTCTTCTTTACTATTTGTATAGATTCCTACTACATTACGGCCGGGAATAGAACTCAATGTTTTATATATATAATCTTTCTTTGGTGAAAAGTATGTACCTGACATATTTACAATCACCTTCCATCCATTATAATTAGATACAGACTCTGGCTTATAGTAGAGTAATTGGCTACCTGTATGTACAACTTCGGTAGTGTATATATTATCTCTCATTAAACTACATTTTCCCACTTCAATATCTTTACTCTTATATGATAAGAAATTTTTAGTTTCTATTTTTTCACTAAAACCATATACTTTTTTACTTATAGTTGACTGTAAATCAGTATTAGTATAAGTTCGTATATTTATTGTTGTATGATCCAACTCATCTTGTATAGTAGTGCTTCCCTTATAATTATTTTTTGATAATAAAAACCAACCTATATTCTCACCCACCGAACTAAAATACTTATTTACATTTTTATTTATATAAATCAAATTTTGATTCAGTAACAATTCATTTGCACGTGCTAGATCGGGGCCCATTCCTCGCAACCATGATATTGGTGTCACCAATCCCAAATAACCATTTTCACTAAGTAATGATATTGATTTTTCTATAAAAGAGGGCCATAATTTATTGGATTTATTGTTATTGGATTGGTATGGTGGATTACCCAATACTACATCAAATTTCATAGTTTTTATTATTATTATATCCTTTTAAAATCATGTTCATACAAATCCCCTATGTATTGATTTATAAAATTCTGTTCCGTTTCATTAATATCAAAGTGCTTGAATAACTTTTTATCATCCCAATTTTCGGAAAAATCCATATATGGTACTGATTTTAATTCACCTCGATGTACTGTTTGGTTTATTTTATATATCGAGAGACAGAATCTTGCAAATTTAGTTTTGACAAAGTTGAATAGATTGTATGATTCGTTTACAGTATTTACACCGATGTAATTATACCCATTCTCGAAATCTGAAAAAATGATATTATCGATACAATGTTGATCTTGACAATATATCAATTGAAAGAAGTCAGGATTTACTTTACTAAGAATCGGTATATGACCGGAAATACTTACTAACTTTACATAAATTTTAGATTTCTTGTCGTTCTTCTTTCGGTAGTTCATATCCTCGAACGATATATTCATTCTACTAAAAATTTTATCCCTAATACTTAGTACAATATCATTACCGTGCATGAATACGTCGTCAAGTGTAGTATATTGTTTTACTTCATTGTCATTAACGTGTGAATATATTACATCTATAGTTTTATCTTTTATTTTGGTTACTGTCGTTATACTAAGTGGTATAAAAAAACCAGCATTAAAAAGTTTATTTCCATCTACAAATTTCAACATTGATCTATATTCCGAAATAATATTCTTTATTCTTTTGGTCTTAACATTATCTTTAGTTGGTTTTCTATTAATGAATGGTGTACTTGGGTGAATATGAATCATAATACCACCATCAGTAAGATACTCGAACGCGTTGTTAATAATATCGATGTGCAATCCTTGTTTATACGGTGGGTTTCCCACTACTACATCAAATTTCATATTTTTTAATTCGAGTGTTACAAGTATAAATATAAAATAGAAATTTCAAACATTGATTTTCACGGCATTATTTTCAATTATTTTTAAGGAATAGATGTACAGGGAACGTTTCTAATACATTATCTTTAGTTTATCCATATCTTACTATTACTTTTAATATATCATCCCTTAAAATCGTTCCTAGTACTATAGGATTCAATCCTGTACTTAATTATTATAGTAAGTCATGTTACTCATGTATCTATATTATTGTTTTTATTAAAATAAAAACTGGTATAAGTCCTATCTATACTAAATCAATAAGCTATAATAAAATAATATACCAGGTATTCTTTACGTTTACTGCAACTATCTGATATGTATGTGTGTACTGCGGTACAATGTGAGTTAGAGACACATCAAAAAATATATTAATAATCCTGATTGGCTTAAGAGCTCTAACCTCTTTTGACAATTGGGATTTTTTTATACAAAAATTTTAAATTATGACTTACCTAAGTAAAGAAGATTTCCACTCAAAGTTGGAAGAAGATTATAATAATCTGGATATGGAAACTGATATGATACCAATAATAGATGAATGTTATGATATGGCTGAAAAAAACAAAGGACATAATATACCTTATACCAATGTTGTAATTAAAATCATTGAAGGAATAAAGAATCGTGGATCTAGAAAATGTACGTTCAACCAATGGAAATGTATTTCAAAATATCAGAAAGTAAATAATAAGTTCAAAAAAATAAAATTATGAGTAAAGAAGTAAATGCATTCGAGAAGTATCATGATGATAGACGTGAATTTTTAAATTATTTATTATGTTGGTTTGAGTTACATAGAACTGATATGTTAGAAGATGAATCCAACTTAGTTGGCGATTATATAGTATTATATCCATGGAACACGGATAATGATAAGAAAAAAGTTAATCGTGTTATCAATAAAGTAGAAAAGAGATCGTAATGGATAAGTTCGCTATTACACATAAAGATGCTGCATTGATATATAATCATATTCAATCTAAGAAACGATCACCAAAAAATCAATTCCTTAAACGTATCAAGGTTATGGACTGGATCAATAAAAAAGTTAGTAAGACTGATAGTGGTATAATAGCTATCCATCAGCATAACTTAGCTAAGAAACTGGGTATAGGAGTTGCTCAAATTAATAGTATAATAAATGAATTAGCATTTAATCTACATATTATACAAAAAGAACACGTACATATCGCTGGTATAACTTCTTGTGGTTATTCTACTATAAACAAATGGGATACTGGTGAATATATTCACGTGCACTGTCCTGTCAATGCTTTAGATAATATTTCTACATTTCTGCAGAATGATAATGATAATGAATTTGTTAATCAATATCTTTCTAATATGGATAAGATATACATTCCTTATTTTATAAAATCCTCTAATGATTTCTATACTGCAATATTACTTGATAATTCTACTGGATTGCCAGTTGCAAATTATATATCTTATATACCTTATGATTCCGATAAGGAATTAGACATAGTAAACGAACCAGTAGAACTGTATAATATACCAGTAAAAGAACAAAGAAAATGGATAAACAATTTAGGTATAATAACCCAGCCAAATAAAGATAATCGAGTGTACCAGATATTGACACAGACAAGTTCAGTATATAGAAGAAACTTCAAATGGAAGCATGACAATGAATTACTTGACTTATTACAAACCGATATGAAGTCTGCACAAGTAGTCCTATCATATCATAAATTCAGAATGGAAACAAAACAAGAAGAACCATTCATAAAAGAACATATAGACAATGGTACGGTATATAAAGTTATGATGGAAATATTGGAGAAGACTGATAGGGATGAATTCAAAAAGGAATTATTCAAAGACTTTCTATTCGCTGGACATTGGTGGATGAGTAGAAAAAAGAATATGATATCACAAATGATTAAAGATATGTATCCAAACTATTGGAAATGGGTATATCAAACAAAGAAAAAAACAAGTAGTAGTGAGTTTTCACATATGATTACAAGATTGGAGTGGAAGTTCATACGTAACACGCTCAAGGAATTGTATGGGGAAGGTGTACCGTGTGTTTCACTACACGATAGTATAATATACCCTGAAAGTATAGACCCCCTTTATATCGAAGAAAAACTAAACGTGGTAGCCAGAAGAACATTCGGCTCAATCATACCTATAAAATCATCAAACCTATAAATTATAAACAAAATGGATATTAAAAAAGTATTAAAAAAGCTAAAAGAATTTGATAATAATTCATCAATTGGAAAAAAGAAATCAGCAGCTGCTTTTAAAAAGATGAACCAGAAGATTTACAATAATAATTTAAGAACCGAGACTTTCAGAGATTTATTCAAAAAGGTACAAGGACAAGAAAATGATTAAAAAATAATTGCTTCAAAATCGGTCTTTCCGCTATCCAGCTCATATTTAAGATCGTACATGAGTACAAATTAAAAGTGAACAGTTATGATTAACAAAGAAACGTACGTATGCAAAAATTGTAATATTGAGAAGCCAATCGATGAATATCATAAAAACAAAGGTCGAAAAGAAGGTAGACTTACCCAGTGCAAGGTCTGTATACTTTCAAAAATGAAATCAAGATATGTACCTGTTCCAAAGAAACCTAGAAAAGTAAAAACAGTAGTTGCGCATACAGATTCCAAAAAATGTAAAAAGTGTGGTGAAGTAAAAACTCTTGATAATTTCTATGTCAATACATATATCAAAAGTGGCCGGATAGCTAACTGTAAGGAGTGTTCACGATCATCTAAAGTAAAAGTTGCACGTTTAAATTCAGGCCTAAAATTTACCATAGAGGAAGAATATACGCCATTGGAACAGATAAAATATAAATGTGACAATAATATCGATTTCCAGCGTGATTTTATAGATAACCGCACATCAAGTCACTCTTACATTGCCTATCATAACTTTATAAAATCAAAAATGGCGACTGAATTCAATGAAAGAAACTTTGAACCTAATTCAATAGCTCATAAACTTATTGGAATAGGGTATTCAGAACTCATATCACAACTGGACGCTAACGACTGGGGATTTTCCGTAGGTATGTATCAAATTTCACTAGACCACGTTATATCACTCGAAACAGCTGTAATAGGTGGCAAGTTAGATGCTCCGAAGTACGAATCATTGTGGCACCATTCTAATTTAGTGTTGACACCCACTATTTTCAGGGATTTTGTAAGATTCGGTAAACCTATACAGGAAATAGAGCTTTTATTGTGGCTGGAAGGTACAGACTGGTGGAGCGGAATACGTCCCCCGTATATTCCAAAGTATATCCATGATTTAAAATTTGATATACAAACCTACGTAGATACAGATTAAAAACCACTTTTTTGATGAAATTTACGTTTTTTTATAAAAAATAGTTGAAATTTTAACGTTTTATTTTGTTTTTAAATATTTATAGTAGTAGAAACACTACGAATAACAACCAAAAACAAAATTAAAATGACAAAAATTAAAGAAGTATGGAAAGATGTTCCACAGTACAAAGAAGCATATCAAGTATCCAGTCTTGGAAACGTAAGATCTTTGGATAGAATAGTATATACTAAAAAGGGTTCAAGAAAATTAATAGGGAAAAATCTAAGTACATCAAAGTTGCCGAACGGATATATGCAAGTAGGAATATCCTATGATGGTGTAACAAAAAACTACTATACACATCAATTGGTAATGATGGCTTTCAAGGGATTCGAACCTAATGGTAAATTTTTAATTGTAGATCATATAGATTCGGACAAGACTAACAATAACATTGAGAACCTACAACTAATTACCCACCGCGAGAACCTATCCAAGGACAAACGTAATTCAGGAAGATACAGTAGTGAATATGTAGGTGTAAGTTGGAACAAGAAAATAAAGAAGTGGGTATCGTATATCCAGCTGGATGGTAAGATAAACTACTTGGGTTCTTTCCTTGATGAGCTTGAAGCACATTTAACTTACCAGTTCGAATTATATCACTACAAATCAATGAACAATAAATTTTAAATTAAAAGTTATGGAAGCAGAATTGAACATATTAATATCAGCAATCGAAAAAGCACAACAACGTGGGGTATATACCCTGACGGAAGTGTCGACTATTCTTAAATCGATAGGAACGTTAAATAAAATTATGTCGGATATGTCACTTACAAAAACAGAAGCAGAATGGTAACGGACGGGCGGTTTTTTATTTTTTGTCATTTAAAATTTTACGCCCGTCCCAATACCAAAAATTAATAAATGACCGAATATTTACCACTTATATATAAAATCAGTAATAAATTTCCTAAAAAGTATCGTAATGATCTGGTACAGGAAATGTTTATAAAAATGCATGATATAAAAAATGGTTATGATATTGAAAAAGGAACGTTCGTAACGTACCTCTACAAGAACTTATATTATCATTCCTTACATTATGTACAGAATAACAAAATAATCCATCAGTCGTTGGATGAGTGGGTTACAGATGATTGTAATGATGAAAGAAGGAAGTCGGATTTACTTGAAAGCACTGTAAACGAGGAACTACGATTCGAACACCGCGATTATTTGGAACAGAACGATAAAAGATTTACAATAGAAGAACTGTTCATACGTGAAAAATATTACGAGTTGGATTTATCGGTACGAATGATAATAGATCTATATTCACCATATCACGGATTTACATCACCTACTACAATATACAAAATATTAAATAAATGACATTATACAAATACCTTACTTCATCCACGGTAAACCCAATATTAATAGAGTTGGTACGAAACCGCATCACGAGTTCCACGAACGTAATCAAGGAACTAAAAATATTCGAGGATTACCTAGAACTTACCGGAAGGGAAATGGATAAGTGGAAATCATTATCCATCAGACATAATTTATCGGAGTCTACGGTCAAAAGAATATTGAAGAAAATGAAATCACGTATAAAGTAGATTATAAATAACTTGGAAGTAAACCCTGTATCATTACGATATGGGGTTTTTTTCATTGAAAAATATATACATATATATTAAAAGTTCAACCAAATGGACTGTTTTGGTAAATTATCCTATAAAACTTACATATAAGCTTATAGGGAGCAACCCAAAATAGAATATATGAACACAATCTATATAACAGGAGTAATTGGAAACGATGTCACATTAAAAAGTGTAATTTCTCAATATAACTCACTTTCAAATCCCCAAGAGGTTGAAGTAGTAATCGATTCCCCAGGTGGTGGTGTCGATGAAGGTCGTGCAATATACAGTTATCTTAAAAACTTACCCGTACCAGTAACTACGGTAGCCAAAATGGCGTTTTCAATCGCATCCATTATTTTTATGGCTGGTTCAAAACGTGTAGTACTTTCAGGTAATGATCGTGTTATGATACACATGCCATGGGTACGGAATGCTACAGGTGGTAGACTCCAACTTGAAAAACTTACCACGGAACTACAAATATTGGAAGATGAGTTCGTAGAACTATACGGTTCAATTATAAAAGCTGATGAATCATCGATCAGAACTTTACTTACGAACGAGACATATATAAGTTCAGATGATGCGATTTCCCTTGGTTTCGCAACAGAAATTAGAGAACCGTTAAGAGCTGTAGCATTCCTATCCGATGCAGAAGAAAAACCAAAATCAAAATTAAATATAATGAAGAACGCAAATATTTTAGTACAAGCTTTAAAAGCTTTTATAAACCAATCAACAGTAGCTCTTGTACTTCAAGATGCTAATGGAGTTGAAATTACATTTCCGGAAGTAGAAGAAGGAGAACCTGCGATAGGTGATTCCGCAACAGTGGATGGTTTACCTGCAAATGGTGAATATATTTCCCCAACAGGAGAAACTTGGGTATTCGTGGACGGTTCTTTAACAGAGGTCAAATCAGTTGAACAAGAAGATGAAATCGATGATATCGACGATATCGAATCGACCGATACTGAAATGCAGGATCTTTTAGAAAAACTGTTTTCAGCAGCAAAACTTGAAACTACTAAAGAAGTAGAGGTATTGATCGAATCACTTAAAAATGATAACCAAATTCTTAAAGATGAATTGGTAGCTGTCAAGAAATTGATAGGATCGGACGATTTCAAAGTGGATGTAGATGAATCACAACCTATTGCAAAAACAAAAGGTGAAAGAGCAGTACAAATACTTAACTCACGAAGAACCAAATAATAATTAATAACTAGAACTAAAATAACAATAACATGGCATTAGACTTACAGGCACTAACCGCATATACGAACGAAAACAGAGATTCGATAATCGCAGGAGCAGTTGCAGGAGCAAAATCAGCTCAAACATTAAACCTTCAAGTTGGATATAAATCCGCTGGAGCAATCAACATTATGGATACTTCGGTTACCTTCCAAGCAGATGTTTCTGGTAGAACACCGAACGATACTACTACTTTCTCACAACGTATCCTTACAGTAGGAGCTATTAAGATAGAAGAAAATATCGATGTAAAAGCATTAAACGCTTACTGGACACAACACGCTCTTAAAGCAGGTTCGGCCGATGATGTATTTCCATTTGAACAAGAATGGACAGATCGTAAAGTAGCCAAGATTTCTGAAACATTGGAAAAAGCTATCTGGCAAGGTGACACCGTCAATACAGGTTCTGCGAACCTTAGACATTTTGATGGTCTTTTAAAACATATCGATGCAGACTCAAATGTAATCGATGGTAACACTGCTAGTGTAACTACCGCTATCACTAAAGCAAACGTAATAGGTATTATGGATGATGTGTACGAGGCAGTTCCTTTACCTGTATTGGAATCCGGAGAAGTAAAAATCTTTTGTGGATTCGATGTTTTCAGAACATACACACAGGCGTTGAAAGACTCTAACCTTTACCACTACTCAGCTAATAACTCAAACTTTGAGATAGAAGTACCGGGAACAGATGTAAAGATAGTAGCACTTCAAGGATTATCTGGAACTTCTAGAATAATCGCTGGTAAGACTGATAACTTCGTACTAGGTACAGACCTTGAAAATGAAGAAGAAGAGTTCGATGTATGGTACTCTAAAGAAGATAAAGTTGTTAAGTTCGATGCTCAATTCAAGTATGGTACTCAAATAGCTTTTCCAGAACAAATAGTAGAATTTACTCTAGGAGCATAATCTACGACACAATTATATAAGGGGGTTCTATACCCCCTTTTAACCCATAAAAACTAATATACAAATGGCTTGTAATAAAAAAGTAACCGCGAATCTTCTTTTTGATTGTGCAGATGCACCAAAAAAAGGTTTATCCGGGAACAAAGCAGTAATAATTAATTACTCGGATATTGACTTTACCGAAACAACACAGAGTGGGGCTACGATTACGGCCCTTGCAACTGTAAGTGGTTCAGCCGGGTTTGAGATACAATGGTATAAAGAACTTGCATCAGTTGCGACTTCCTTTACACCGGATGCTGAAAACGTTGATGGATACGCACATAGCTTCCTTGGTAGATTATCTACCACAACCGCTGAAAGTGCTGAAAGAGCGAACGAACTTAAAAATGGTAGATTCGTGGTAGTTGTAGAAACAGAATATAAAGGTGTAGACCAAGCGGATGCATTCAAAGTATTCGGTATCGATTCAGGATTGGAACTATCCGAAATGGCGGGTGACTCGAACGCAAACGGTGGTTCACTTCTATTTACACTTTCCACAAGGGAAGGTACGGTAGAAAAGTACCCTTACTCAATATTCTTGGATGCCACCTATGCTAGTTCTTCTTTAGCATACTCATCTAGTTTCGCATAACTATAAATAGGTAATACTACCTATATACATAAACACGAGAATTAAGGTAGCTAGGTTAATCCCAATGCTACCTATTCTTTATTATAATAACCAAAATACCAAGATATGTCACAATTTAGATTAACTCAACCCGATATAATGTATAAAATACAAAAGGGTAAACCAGGGATAATTTCCAATGCTAACATAACTGATGAACTGGCTATTGAATTTCTTACATATGATCCGAAAAGGATAAGTGTGTTCTCAACATACCCAAAAAATTATCTAGAACTAATATCAGATGTTCCTGTGGATATAACACCAAAGACAGATGTTGTAGATCTTAACTCATATAATGTAAAGGAACTAAAGGAATTATATCCTGATGTGAAATACGGATTCGGTATGAGTAAAATAAAGTTCATAGAAAGTATTAATAACTCAAACCCATTATAAAATGAAAATATTTTTTGCTGACATCAAGGATACAATATTAGATGTTAAAATGGACAGAAGGAGTGAAGTATGGTCATGGGGAAATGACAACGCATTTCCAAGTTTAATAGAAACACTTATAGAAAAATCGGTGACATCAAAATCATGTGTGGATAAAGTAAGTTCCGCAATTTACGGTAAATCGTTCGGTATCACTGGAAACGTAGTAGTTAATTCAGACGGTCAAAAACTTAATGAACTACTAAGATTGGCAGCGAGGGAGTTTACAAAACACAATAATCTTTTCATTTGGGTCGGGTATGATGGAAACTTTGATATAAACTCGATTAAAGTTGTACCTACAAAGTATGTACGCCGTGGTAAATCGGATGATAAGGGATACAACGGTAAATACATAGTATATTCCAATTGGGATAAAAGTGAAAAACAAAGAATAGAAAGTAAACACTTCAAGACAATCGATAGATATAATCCTAACAAGACAATTATCGCTACCCAAATAGAAAAGGCAGGTTCAATTAGAAAATATAGGGGACAGATTATCCATGTACAACAGGACACGAACGAAAGGTATTCCAAATCGGACCTATATCCAGTCCTAAGTGAAGCGTTGTTAGAAAGTAACTCACAAATATTCAGAAGTATAGGTGCTAGTACAGGTTTCCTAAACACTAAACTTATGGTGGTAAAACCTTTCTCGAACCAAGAGGATAGGGAAGAGTTCCATGATCACTTAAAAGATTTACAAGGTGCTAGTAATAGTGGTAGGGTACTTCTATTGGAATCACAGACACCAACGGATGATATATCCAAGGAAATCAGCCTTGATGATCTATCAAGTAAGTATAACGATAAACTGTTCGAGTACTCGGACTCACAAGCTAGGAAGAATATATCCTTAGCGTTCGGTGTTCCTGCATCGTTAATGGATATATCCGATAACTCACTTTTCGGTAACTCCGGAGAGTTGATACGTGAAATGAAATTAATGTTATGGGAATCACGTGAAGAAGATCGTGATATGATAGAATCAATATTTTCAGAAATAGCGGGAAAGATGTCAGAACCAATTCAGGAACTAAAAATTATTAACCCATATATACAAGAATAATGGAAAAGTTTATTACATATATAGATATTAGAGACTCAAAAAGTATAGGTGGTAAGATCCGTGAAGAATTACTGAACGAATGTATCGATCTGGCACAATCGATAGAACTATATGATTTTTTAGGTGACCTATATTTTGATGTACTTGAAAACTATAAAAGTACCACATACCACGATTTAATGGAAGGTAGTACATTTACTATCAATGGTGATAAATTTATCCAAACGGGATTAAAATCTATGTTGATCGATCTAGCGTACGCAAGATATATACAATCGGTAAGTACAAATGTGACACCGTTCGGGATAACCACAAAGACATCACAGGATTCAACACCGGTAGATAGGAATATGATAAAGGATATGGTATCACAGATCCGTAGGGATGCTGATATTAAGTTCATTATGATCAAGAAGTATTTAACCCTAAGTAACGATAAAGACCTGTTTAAGAGGTTTTACAGAGGACAGGATCAAATCAATAATACATCACAGAACTTTAGTGTGGTAAAGGGAAAATCAGGTAGTAGAATCGGATATAGTCGTAAAGGTTATAATAACGATTATTACAGATATTAACCACAGTACAATTAAACTTTTTACAATGAGTATAGCAAAATTAGATTTAACACAGGATAGTGAACTAACCATCCATATAGAACGTGGAGTCGTGTATGCTCCAAGTATTAGTGGTTTTACTACACTTGATACAGGATATACCCTGGTATTGAATAACATCACGTATACGGTAGGTAATGGGCTATCCTTAGTGGACACACAAACATTAAAGTCAATAGTATGGGCATTGGATGGTGGTGATTACCAAGTAGGTATTTACAGAGGAAATATAATATCCGACTCCAGAACTGCTGGTACTTATCTTAATATACAAATCGTGTTAATCGTAGAATAATGATAACAGTAAAATCTAACATTCCGGAACAAACATTGACCGTAAACGGCGGTGGTGCAAAATCAGTACAACTAAACGTCAAGGATAACTTGAACGATTTACAGATTTTACAGTATCCTAATGTAGATATTACCGTAGGAGTAGGTGACACCACCGAACTAAACAATTTTACCTCATCCATTCAATTGGAAGTGGACTCATTGACTAGTGTGACGGGTTCATACCTGACAACTTTACCAAGTGGAACAGTATCGGGTTCAGTTCAAATAACCAACGGAAGTACTTTACTTAGTGGTAGTAAAACAGATATTAGTTCATTAAACACATTCACAAGTAGTATACAGACAGAAGTAGATGGTATAAGTTCAGCTACAAGTTCATATCTAACAACTTTACCAAATGGAACAGTTAGTGGAAGTACTCAAATAACCAATGCTTCAACCATATTATCAGGTTCAAAAACTAACATTACATCACTTAATAACTTTACAAGTAGTATACAAACAGAAGTAAATGGATTGAGTAGTGTGACTGGTTCATATTTAACTACTTTACCAAATAACTTAGTTAGTGGAAGTTCACAACTTACGGGTTCATATGATGTAAGATACCAATTAAGTGGTAGTGCTGGAGGAGCGGATTGGAATGTCAATCTTGATAATATCCCTGTCGGAATAATTAGTGGTAGTACACAAATAACCAACGGCTCAACTATTTTAAGTGGTAGTAAAACTAATATTACTTCGTTAAATAATTTCACTTCATCTATACAGAACGAGGTGGATTCATTGACTAGTGTGACTGGTTCATATTTAACTACTTTACCTAGTAATTTAATAAGTGGTTCATCCCAACTCACCGGATCATATGATGTAAGATACCAATTAAGTGGTAGTGCTGGTGCAGGAGGAGCGGATTGGAATGTCAACCTTGATAATATTCCATCAGGAATAATTAGTGGAAGTTCACAAATAACCAATGGTTCAACTATATTATCAGGTTCAAAAACTAACATTACATCACTTAATAATTTCACAAGTTCAATTCAATCAGAAGTAGATGGTATAAGTAGTGTGACTGGTTCATATCTAACTACTTTACCAAGTGGAACGGTTAGTGGTAGTACTCAAATAACCAATGGCTCAACTATTTTAAGTGGAAGTAAAACTAACATTACTTCGTTAAATAACTTCACAAGTTCAATTCAAACAGAAGTAAATGGATTGAGTAGTGTGACTGGTTCATATCTAACCACTTTACCAAGTGGAACAGTTAGTGGCAGTACTCAAATAACCAACGGTTCAACAATATTATCAGGTTCAAAAACTAATATCACACATCTAAACACATTCACTTCATCTATACAGACAGAAGTAGATGGTATAAGTTCAGTTACTTCATCATATTTAACTACTTTACCAAATAACTTAGTTAGTGGTAGTACTCAAATAACCAACGGCTCAACTATTTTAAGTGGAAGTAAAACTAATATTACTTCGTTAAATAATTTCACAAGTTCAATTCAATCAGAAGTAGATGGTATAAGTAGTGTGACGGGTTCATACCTGACAACTTTACCAAGTGGAACAGTATCGGGTTCAGTTCAAATAACCAACGGTTCAACAATATTATCAGGTTCAAAAACTAATATTACTTCGTTAAATAATTTTACAAGTAGTATTCAAACAGAAGTGAATGGATTGAGTTCTGTAACTTCATCATATATAACTACTTTACCAAGTGGAACAGTTAGTGGTAGTACTCAAATAACTAATGGTTCAACCATATTATCGGGTTCAAAAACTAACATTACATCACTTAATAACTTTACAAGTTCAATTCAATCAGAAGTTGATGGATTGAGTGCGGCTACTTCATCTTACCTGACAACTTTACCAAGTGGAACAGTTAGTGGAAGTACTCAAATAACCAATGGAAGTACTTTACTTAGTGGAAGTAAAACTAATATCACATCACTTAATAACTTTACAAGTAGTATTCAATCAGAAGTTGATGGTATAACTAGTGTGACGGGTTCATACCTGACAACTTTACCTACGGGTACAGTTAGTGGTAGTACACAAATAACTAATGGCTCAACTATTTTAAGTGGTAGTAAAACAGATATTACATCACTTAATAATTTTACAAGTAGTATTCAAACAGAAGTGAATGGATTGAGTGCGGCTACTTCCTCGTATGTGACTACCGACACCGATACAACGTACACAGCAGGTACCGGTTTAGAATTGACAGGTACTGTATTTTCACAGACACCACGTACCATCAACGGAACAACTTATAACGGTTCATCGAACATTACTACTGCTAACTGGGGTACATCAAGAAATATATCTATTGGTGGAACTTCCAAATCTGTCAACGGTTCAGGTAATGTTACTTGGACAGCCGCTGAAATTGGAATTACAAAGTCGGCAATCGATGCATTGAACATTGATGCCGATACATTGGATAGTTTAAATTCAACACAGTTCCTACGTAGTGATCAAAGTGATACTATAAACGGTAATCTTACCGTTACTGGTACGATAACCGCAGGAGGTATGATAACTGGTACAGGTACAATACCGTTCAATTCACTAGGTACAGGTTTAAGTTCAAATAATACGGCACGGAATTTCATGATTGCAAGAGATAGTGCAAATACACTTCTTTGGTACATAGGAATGACATCTACTAGCAACAACGATGTAATCATAAACAACTATGACGGAGGTGCTTTCCTAAAAATAAGGGATGGTGGTCAAGAAAATGGACTGGAATATTACAACGGTTCATCTACCAGAACTGTATGGCACTCTGGTAATGATGGTAGTTTATTAAACACTAGTAGTACATCCCAAAGTAAATTGGGAGCATTAGGGGTAAAATCCCTTCAATCAGATTGGGTACTAACGGGAGGTAATCAAAGCAATGCAAACACAG
>Ga0306898_1000136_pt1 | contig 32107 bp, 45 predicted proteins | sample AntRauMFilla1564_FD_190424 | JGI IMG/M metagenome (GOLD analysis project Ga0306898, IMG submission 190424) | Saline lake microbial communities from Rauer Islands, Antarctica - Metagenome Filla 1 #564 (v2) (version 2) | ecosystem: Environmental > Aquatic > Non-marine Saline and Alkaline > Saline ...
TTGTTACTGCGTCTTTAACAACCTCAATAGGTTTTAACAAAGCGTCTAAGATTTTTAAAAGAATGTCTTTAATTGCTGTTAATATTTTATCACTCATTTTGTCATTTCCGTTCTTAAGGTTGCGATTACTTTATCTACGTAGGTCATTGCATCCACGAATTGGTTCGGAGCGACGCACACGTATTTGTCCATTTTTATTATCGGAAGGGTAAATTTAATATCTTTTTGATTCTTGCATCTGCCATCGACTTGTAAAGTACCGTCACCGTTATTCATAACTCTGAGCATGCAAAGGTCTACTTTTGGTGGCGCACCTAACAAAGCTAGAGAAGAGCAGCTACTCAGGACGAAGAGTATCGCGAAGTAAACTATCCATTTGGTCAAGTAATACATCTCTCTCCTCAACTGTTTGAGCTATAGAAATCATATCTTTAATTTCAAGAGCTCTTTTATCTCTAGCTTCTAATTTTTGTTTTACATTGAAGTAATTGTCTAAACGCTCATCTAGCTTCTCGATTGTCTTATCAACAATTGAATCAACTATTTTTCCAATGACTGCGTTTAGAAAACTCACTTAGCCAACTTCGCCATCTATTTTATCAATCTGTTTTAGCACTTCTGTTTTTAGAAGTGGAAAGATTGTCGCAACTAAATTGTCGTAAGGAGTTGTGGATTTAGTAGCACTTTCACTAACCCAATCCAAAACTTCATCTAACGCAATTACAGCCGCTTCCTCAGTTAAATCTAAACCTCTAACTTTTAACTTATCAGTTAGTAGCTTTACATCATATGCTTCTTTTAATTCCATTTAATACCCCTTTTTGGTTATTGCCCTTTTTTAATTCTTATCAAGTCAGTTTTTAAATCAATTATTTGTAAATCAATTTTTTTAAATCTTTCATTTATAAAATCAACATGTCTGTTTTGGTCTTCTCTTGTGAAAATCTCTCTGGTACTTTTTGTGATTAGTTCAAAGATTTTATCCTGCTTGGTTTGAAAAGCTTCAAACTTTTTTTCAGCACTTGATTGTTCTTTTTCTCTTCTTTTTTCACTACGAATTAACATGTCAGTGAGGTTTTTTATTTGTTCAATTGCAAGTTTTCCCTCTGCTTGCATAGCTTTGTTGTTAGCGTTCATCTCTGTTTGCATAGCTTTGTTGTTCATGTTCATTGAATTCATCACTAAACTAATTATGATCGTAGCTAAGCCCCCGCCGATGGAAGCACCTGCTCCTAAATTTTTAACATCCCAATTTTTTCTTTCTTCTGACATTATTCAAAACTCCCTGGAGGAAAAGACAAATAATCCACTCTAGATGGGGAATCTGAAATAACATTAGACCCGAATAAAATATCCCCTGTTCCAAAAGCATCAGTAACTCTTAAACTTACAATGTTTGTAACATCACTGTCTTCTATAGTTGTTGTTAAAGTTCTATTTACAGTTCTAATTTGTTGAAGAGCTGCTCTTTGTATTTTTTTAAGCATATCAATACTCCGATTTTATAATGTAGTTCAAAGCTATGTTTCTAGGTCTTGTTTCCGAACCACCTTCATTTAAAGTTGTTGCAGTATTTCTGTTTTTTGTAGCATTCGGAGCTACAAAGTTCTCTTGATCACCAGGGCTACCAGCTGCAAAAATGTCTTGAATATCATGCCTATGACTTTCAAACTGGTCTGTCTGTGTACTACCAAGAGTTCTTCCACTATCAACGCCTCGCCCAGAATCAAAACCTCTGATAAATTCACCCCGCAAGTCGGGCAAGTTAAAAGTAGTTGTACCGTCCCCTATTCCGTAAACAGTGCTTATAATTGTAAATAAATCTGAATAAGTCGCTCTAGAAACTGCGGCTCCGTTACAAATTAACCACTTATTAGGAGCTGTGGAGCCGGCAAAGGCGCTTAACGAGCCTATAGGAGCAAGCTCATTTTTTGCTGAGTCTGCAATCTTATCAGTATCAACACTCCCATCTGCACCGGCACCGGCACCGATCTGCTCCCAATCCCCGTCTACAGAAAGAAAAGCGTAGACAGGCCATTGACCAAACTCCCCTACATTAAAAGCTATTTTTTGATCGTCAAAATCAATTGAACCAGCATCGTCACTAGCCGTTGCACTGGAAGCACTTCCGGTTGTCATAATATAAACAATACGGCCAGTGTAGAGATTAGGTGCTAAAAGCTCTATTGTAGATAATGTGGTAGCGTCATGGTATATAAAAACATCTTCTGCACCCATCACTACATCAAAAGACGCTGTGTATGTTCTATAGTTTTCACCGAAAATTGCAGGTTTACCCGCTAAATCACTATATATACCACTAAATCTATTTGATGGGACGTATTCAGTATTAGTGTTATTCCATACGAGCACTTGACCATCTGTTGGATTCGTAGCTGAAACGTCACCTAAATCCTGTATATCCGTAACAGAGCTGCCTCCACCTGAAGGGTCTTCAGGCTCATACCTGGAATTAGCATTATTCCATGCAAGTACTTGACCATCTGTTGGGTCCGTAGCTGAAACATCTGTTAAATCAGTTGTGGCAATTGCAGCAGCCGCCGCAGGTGTTTGTGGCTCATACCTGGAATTAGCATTATTCCATATTAAAAGTTGACCATCTGTTGGGGCCGTAGCTGAAACGTCTGTTAAATCAGTTATATTAGTAGGTACTGAAGACACGTCTGCTTTATCAAGTAACAATGCATCCACTTCCGCTTCAGTGTAAAAAAGGGCAGGGTTAAATGGGTCGGTGTAATTAATACTCCATGTACCGTCACCGTTGTCTATCATTACCAAAGCTTTATTATCTTCAGGAGCAGATAAAATAATAGGCCCCTCGTTAAAAAAATCGTCCGTAACTCGTATTGTGTTAGTCAGTAATGTCTTTAGCTCTGCTAAAGACATAAACACTCTGTCGGTTAATTTCTCATGAACTTCAGCGGGAAAAGGCCTAAGAATATTATAATTTAAAGGTTGTTTGTTTACTACAACACGTTTTATTAGTAGTTTTTCACCCGTAGCTAAGGCATCGTTTAATTCAATCCTGTTATCAAACTTAGTATAGTGAGTTCCCTCAACTAATACTGAAACAGTTACAGGGTTTACGTTAGTATCCTGTAATTGCACTTCTATATCTAAAAAATCAGATTCAAAATAAATAAACTGATAAGGTATAGATGTTACCGTACCGTTACCTTCAACTATTGTGTTTCGTGAATTCTCGTTAGTAACCATTTATATTTCCCCTAAACCCCATATGGATCGTATCACCTATTTTGTTTATCTTTCAACTTCTACCTTAACTTTATAGGGCCTTTTTGTAAAAGCTCTTGTCGCTTTTTAGCGCCCTCAATTGTGCCCTCTATAATGCCATTTATACTTTCAAAATCTTGGAGAATTAAGTCTTTTGCTACCGCACTGTACCTTCGTCTAACATCCCGCAACCATGTAGTTACAGCCTCGTCGCTTCTAGACCCATATATAAGTGAAGCTTCAGGATAACCTGCTTTCATCTCTTCACGCCAATAATCCTTAAAAGGCTTCATTCCAGGGTTAAAAGGCGCATTATCATATATGCCCGCTATGTATTTTTGGTAGTTATAGTACTGCTCATTAGTGAACTTGTATACTTTCCCACTCTCTTCTAAAATCTTTTTTTCGATATGTCTTCTAGGTGGAGTCCATATTAGAGAGGCTTCCCAATCATCGGAGTCATCAGTAACTCTTCCAGAATCAGCTAAACGCTCAAATTCTTCTAGTAAATCCATGTCCTTAGTAGACTCCCAAGGAGACCTACCTCTATCATTTCCTAGAAAATCTACCTGAGGCTTATGGTCCTGATCAATGTGAGGAAAAGCTTTAAGCCATGCAGTTTTTAAACGGTTCTCATCAAATGAAAATTCTTTAATGCTTCCTTCACCCAGTAAAACTGCGTTTCTAGAATAAACCCCAGACCCAGGAATTACGGCGTTAGGAATTATATCCGCAATTAATGCCAATAAAGCGTCTAGTTTTTTTTCGTCACTTTTATCCGATATAATATTTAATGCTCTAGGCATAGTTTGTGACACAAACTGTGGAGTAAAAGTTTCAGCAAGCATACTAAGCGTACCAGCTACATACTCGGCTTGTACGTCTTCCTCATCGTCCACCATGTCTGCCATTTCTAAAGCAAATGCGCCCATGGACAAATAGTTCCCTACCGCGCCCAGCCTTCTTAAATCGTAATAACCGTAATTAGGAATTTTTAAAGCGTAAGGCTTCCACCCAGAACGCCTTAATGCAGAGATTTCTCTTTGATCTGTAGGACCACTCCCTGTAAGTATACCACTTGAATAAAGACCAGCAGCACCCAACATCATAGTACTGGATGCAGCCATTTCAGCTAACCTTCTTTCCTGAGCAGCAATGCTTCCATTTTTAAAAATATTCTCGTTAGTTTTAGAAAAAGCACTTAACCCTGGTGTGGTTTGAACAGTGTACCTAACTATATTCATATCAATTCTGGCAAAAGGAACTACAAACTTAAAAGGCTGAAATCCGAAAAATCGTTTTTCTAAACGCCTGTTTACCCAACTCATGAGCTCATTGGGCTTCATGGTAAAGGTAACTTCAGAAACCTCTCTTTCTAGAGTTTCCAAAACACTATCAAAATTAAGACTTTTTACATTGTTATCAAAGTTTTTAGTACCAATACCGTCAACAGCTTTTATAACCTCATCCCATGACTTACCCTCTTCAGTCATAGCTCTGGCTATACCATCCGATATGGTTTGATTGTATAAAAACTGCTTCATAAACACATCTGTTGATGTTAATAAGTGAGTAGGACGTGTAACAACCCAGTCAGATGCTTTCAAAAGACCATGGAGTATAGGCCTGTCCGCGTATCTTCTAGCCATTTCACCATATACTTTATACAATTCATCGGCTTTACCACGCTCACCTGGAGCAAGTAAATGGTCTGGTATTTTACCAGTACGAAGGGCTCTTAGTGATTCAGACATTGAGTCGGATAAAGTAGAAAACTGCATCCCTTTCCTTAAAAAAGCTCTAGCCCCTGCTTGAGAAGCTATATCCGCACTCCCACTGCCTACAAAAACACGACCTAAGTTTTTCTGGAATAACATAGTTAACCCAGAAAGAATGTTAGTTTGATGAGTCCCCGTACCCCATAATAAATTAGACACATAGACTGCGTACATCATGTCACTAATAATAGCACCCTTACTACTTCTACCAAGTAGCTGAATAGCGTTTTCCGATAAACCTACTCTTGCTTCAGTTCTTTTCAATAGAGACTCTAAATCGACACCGGAAAGTCTATACTTATGTATAGCTTGGTTTAAGTTTCTTTTTATGCCAGTTTTTGTATGTCTATATACTGCTAAACTTTGACCTGCCACACTACCTAAATTATCAAAATCAGCCATTAAAGACTCAACCATATCATTAGCCTGTTTGGCCTTAGCTAAAACTTCAGGGTCCTGCACTCTTACAGAATCTATATTATCGGCTAAAAACTCATCGAAAAACCTAGTAGCGTTATCAATCTTATAAAAATAAACTGCTATCTGCTCCGCTGAAACATTAGGGAAGTTAGCTTGAATATCCGCTAGTTTGTATCCGTAATTAGATACAACGTCCGCAAGACCATCAAGAGTAACAGCACCTTTACCGAGACCTCTATATATCCCATACGTATCTCCCCGCTTTATAGCGTTTAAAATATCCTCATCGCTTCCAGTCGCTATAGCTTTAACTCTAGCTATAATGTCAACTTGACGATCATTAAGTATTTTTGAATCAAGAGAAATTTTTTCCGAAGCCTTAGCTAAATTACCAGCCTCCACATATTTTTTCTCCCAAGCCCGTATATATTCCGTTACATCTTGTCCACTAAAATTGTCAACATTTAAATTAGGAGCGAAATCAGATGGTAGAACAAAATCACTGTCATTTTTAAGAACACGAGGATTGTCTACAGATACTTGTGACTCCTTTGCGTAAAAGGATTTGCCTTTAGAGTCATAAACTTTAACAAAGTTTTCACCCTGATAAGTCTTACCTATTAAAGCGTCCTCAACAGGAGCTAGCTCAGCTTTTCTTTGAGCTGCCTGGGCTGAAGGGGAGCTAGTGTATGCATCAAAAATACCGTTACTTCTAGCTCGTGAAAAAAAAGTAAGTAAATCATCTATTGCTACATTAGCTACTCCACCTATAAGAAATCCCTCCATAGTGGCTCGTAGCTTTTTTTCCAGTAAAGAAGGTGGATCGTTGTCTTCTAGAGAATTTATAAAAGTTTCTTGGATTTCAGGTTTTGTAGAGCGAATCATATCTAAAATAAGCTCATCTTCCCGGTTAGTTATTGCGAAATCAGTAATAGCACCGTCTATTCCCCCTTCCCCAAACTTTTTCATAGTCGGTGAGGAAAGTAATGTTTTAGCCTTATCTACTACGCCTTTAATTCCTGGGTTTCTACTTAAAATACCAGTCCATTTAGGACCCGCTAGCGCGCCTCTAACAGATGACGAAACGGATGCACCCGCACCCGCACCTTTCGTGACAGCATAGCTTCCTACGAATCTTATCCCCTCTTCAGCAAGCTGTCCTATTGCTCCGGTAGATTCATACATATGTTTAGACACTCGACCTGTGTAGTAAGCATCGTCGTCTATAAATATACCATTATCCAAACCTGTATTATTTTTTAATAAACGCTCAATTCCTGTAGCTTTTTCTAAAGAGTCACCAATCCAAACCGCAAACTGAAAAATATCCTCTACTGCACGTACTGGACCTTTAGATATAGGGCCTCTACCAAAAGCAGTCTCTATTATTTTAGCAGTAGTTCGTGCAACATACTCAGGATCTTCCGCAAGCTCTTCTTCCGCTATAAGAGTTCTATCATCAGGCAAAGAAGCATTATCCAAAGAATCTTTAGGAGTCTTAACAACGCTTTCTTCCTCAGATTCTTTAATACCCTGTGTCCCTTCTAAATCAGAGTTAACCTGCTCTAAAGGCTGGTCCGAAGGCTGATCGCTTTCTTCAGATTTCTGAACTTGACCCGATTCTACAATATTAGTATTAGCGTTTTCTGCCTCATTTATATTTACAGGCGCATTTTCTGTAGAACCGGTGTCAACTTCGCTACTCGGAGCTTTAGGTATAATAGGGTTCCCCATTTCATCAAAATCAACCACTTATTACCTCGCCTGCTCTTGTTGTCTTTTTTTACGTAAACTATTATTTAAAAGAGTATCTAACTCTAAAACTCTTTGTTCAGGATTTATACCTGATCTAGGATATTTGGTCTTTAAATAGTTTCGGTAATTTATCGCAAACTGAGTTTTTTCATCGCTGTTACCAAACCATCTTCTACGAGTAATAGTATATTCTAAATCTTTGTTAGTATATTCTTTAGATGGATTTTCTTGTACAATGTCATCATACACGTCTACAATTTCAATATACTCCTCTATTAAGTCTTTAGGATTTTCGGAAGAATACTTTAGCATACGCTCAAGAAGTGTTTTCTTATCACCTGGAATTCGAGAAACCGCCAAAGCCTTTTTTCTTTTAGCGGGATTAGTTATACTGGAAATATATTTTAAAGCAGCCTCTTCATTTTGAAGCACAGCCACAGTGTTAACTTTAGAATCATTTAAACTTTCCTGCATATCTATATTATAATTTAAAACATAATCTGCCTGTCTTTGGTCTATAACCCCAGTACGTAAATCGTTTAAAACATCAGAATTTAATTTAGCAATTTCTGTAGGATCGTTCTGTACAGCGTAAAGCTGAGATGCCCTATTCTTATACGTACTAAATCTATTGTCTCTAGCTATTTTAGAAGCTTTATCTTGTTGAGCCTCTAATCTAAATCCCTCTTCTTGTTTTTTTCTAACCTGATTTAATCTGTCAGTAGCTATTTTAGATCTTGTTAAATTACGTAATCCCTCATTTTGAGAATATATTCCGTATGGATCTGCATTTACAAAAGCCATAGCGTTGTCATACATTTTATGAACCTGATCTACAGGAACCCCATAGCCAGAAACACTTTCCTGTAAATTAGAAATGTATGATCTAGCTGTTTTTTGAAGTAAATCGTTTTCAAGCATTGTTGCCTCTTTTGGAGATAGCAGTCTTGATTCTATACCCTCTTCGATACTTCCTTGAATCATAAACCTAGCATCCTGCATGTCCTCAAAAGAACCTACCATAGAATTTGATGCTGTAACCTCTAAACTAGACAAATAATTTGATCTGTTCGCCTCTCTTGTGCGCTTCATGTTTTCAGAAGATAACGAACCTATTTTTCTAGCATCCAATACAGTCTGTGTATTTTTCCACTTACTATAAGACTCAGAAGACATATTTGGCTGAAGCTGATCGTAAAAATCATTAACTCTTCCCTGGTATTCCTCTATATTTATATTACCAGACTCGTCGTAAAGTGAAACATCACCATCTAAAGTAGACTGGAAAAGTATTTTCTCTTTATCTGCTTGCGCAATAGATGCCGCATCTTTTTGTTTTTTTTGAATATCCATATAATCAATAGACATTTTAGTAACATTGTTTGCTAATCTAGCTAAAGAATTTTCTGCCTGACCTATAAATTGAGGTCTAGGCATGTCCCCCGCAAAAGGTACGTTAGGATTAGGACCCGTACCAGTAAAAGTCTTTATAATGGCCATTATACTACACCCTCCATACCTGTGTTGCTAAAACCAGCATCCATAGTAGTGTTACCTAAAATGTCTACACTGGATCCGGCACTTGAAGAAGGCATTACTTTAGATAAACTTGTCGCAGTATTTAGTAACCCACCAAAAGCATCTATAACAGAAGATGCTTGAAAAGCTCTACCCTGTTTACGCTCCCACCTTTCTTCAGCAGATAATTGTGAATTACGAAAACTAGCCTCTAACCTTTTATTTATAATAGATCTACCTAAATTTTCAAAACTTTTCATTTCAGCCTGAACAGCAGCACCGCTAGATACATCTATTCCGCCACCCGCAAACCTAGCTATTCCTAAACCTACAGTTTCCGCAGCTCTTTCACGTAAAAGATCAATTTCACTTTCAGTACGCCTTTGAATCTCTAACTGCTGAATTCTTTTCTGTGCTGCACGTTCATCAGCAAGACGCTTTTGCGCTCGCCCCCTGGAAATACTAGATATTCCTCTTACTAGACCAGTACCTATAGTTATTGCACCTAGTAAACTCATACTCTACCTCTCATTAGATTCACCCTTAATTACTATAGCCTCTACCCTAAAAGGGTACGGAGCATCTGTCTCAAGGTAAACATTGTTTTTTTGACCGGCGTCCTGTGATAAATGAATATCTAAAGCTCCAGTAAAAGACATTAGGTTAGTATCTACAATCATATCGTCCATGTCATAAGGGATTTTTTCTAAATTACTTAAATTATTTCCGGTACATATACTTCCACCGTAACTATGTACTAAACGTAAATGAACATAGTTAATTGATTTTAAATGATGTAATACGTTCCCAACTTCGCCACCAAAAACTGGCTCCACATCTAAAGTTCTAAACCTAGATTTATACTTGTAGCCAACTACAATAGTTCTAACTACTCTATCTAAAACAATTTCACCAGTAGAACTACACTCTACGTCGTCTATCCAAAACCCATCAGCTAGTACAGAAACAGTAGTGTCCGCATACTCTAAACCTATGTTCCACGTGTCGGAAGTAGCGCCTACAAAACCTTTAGAGAAATCTAAGTAATAAGGTAAATCTGAAACCTGAGTTGTACCACCGTAAACAGCAAATGCATTAAAATTATCCGGTTCATATGCTTTAGCAAACTTTTCTAAATAAAAAAGATCACCTCTTTTAGTAGTAATATACGTAAAACTATCAGACTTATCATTTCTTAAAAAACATGAACTTGTAACGTCTACTTTAAATCCTCGAGCAGAACTTATGTTTATTCTGTGCCAGCAAAGCTTAGAGCTGGACCTATCGTATACACAACCCAATAAGGTGTTATTAGGTCTCACAATAGTATAAAGAGTATTAGTGTCCTGATTAAAAGTAACTTCAGATATTTCTAAACTAGTATCTGATAACCTTGAATTTGCCGCTAACCCGCGTATTAAATTTCTATTTAAACTGTTTAAATTAGTGGATGACTGACTTCTTGTCTGGCCGTTGTAAAAGTAATTTCTAAGTTCCTTGTCGCTACCATGTACAAAAACAGTGTCCTGACCAGCCTTAACGGATATATGTTTTTTTGACCCGTAGTTACCTCTAAAAGTAGCCTTAACTGAACTAAACCCATATACAGAATCATCTATTCCCGAAATTGTGTTTATTTCTGAGTACGTCCCTACCTCTATTTCTTCCCCTTTATTAATCCATGAACTGTCTACAATGACAGACGATAAAGGAGTCATATCAAAAGGGTCATTTATTAATTTAGTATTAGAGTACTCAACAAGTAATCTTGAAGTATCCGACTCTAAAAGAAGAGAACCGTTATCAGCCCTTACAAAAACAGCTTCTATTTCATCCTGTATAAACCTAAACTGGTTAAAGAAAAAAGCGTTACCAATTGCACTGTTGAAGTATCTACCGTCCCTTACATACACTAATCTTTGATCATAAAAAATAGCGTTTTCAGGAAACCCGTTAGTTATACTAAATGCTTCAACATTAAAATCAGTAACTATACGACCATCTGTACCTACTATAGTAGTTAAATCACCACCCGATGCTGTAGTCTGAGCAACAACTCTATATAAATGATCGTTAAACGCAGTCATATTATTCACATGATCTGTAGTGGTATCTGTAAGATATGTTCCTTCATATACAAGAATATACGTAACATTAAGAATAGTTATTCTTAAAAAATCACATCTTTTACCTAAAGGATTTTCAGATTGGGCACGTGGAAAATCTCCTGTAGTCCAATCAAACCAACCATCCTCATCTTTATCAAAGTATTGCGGAGTAACCCTAAACCAAACATCATTTGAGCTGTATGGAGCTGTGGCTCTTTCAAAAAATAATGCAACTCTAGGATTTAAATTAGCCGTTTCAAAAGGTCTTGAAAAAGCATTACTTACATCCTGATCAGTCCAGTATTCTCTATTGGTAATGTTTAAACCATCATTATGCGCAAAATAACTTATTTTACGATTAGCCTCCACCTCACTATCAATGTAATACATTACAAAAGACATCACACTACCGGAAGAATGTGTAAACACTAATAAGTTTTGAAATGAAGTTGTACTAAAACCGTATAAATCAAACCATGAATTATCTCTTACTCTTACAGATTTAAAATATCCCTCACCAGGAGTAGGCCTATTTTCTGCGTCTATACATATAGAAGTAGTGTTTATAAATGTATCCGTAAACCCTTCTGATTTGTACCAATCCATAACTAAAACTTTACTGTCATCGGGAATAGCTGTAGTAGATTCTGAATTCTCTAATTCGGTAAGCTGGGCCGAAGTTAAATCAGTAGTATCTACAATGTACATCATACATACAAAAGACAATCCCTTACCTACAAAAAAACTATGTGTTACAACATTTTGGTTATCGGTATCTACCGGATACTTTGTTGTAGCAACATTTAGTGTACCAGTGCGCCTTTCAAAACCTCTGTCATCGGATAAAGTTACATTATCTAATAATCCGCCACCTTTTGACTGTCTAGGGTCTGAAACAATATTAACATTGTTAGAATCTATTTCGCCAAAAGAAAAATCAGTAAATGCTTTAGTAAAATTAGCCATTAGTAAGTACTTATCCTACCTCTACCAGCAGAGCCAGCAATTATACCGTCACCATCAAACTCTAAAATACTATGAGGAGTACCTTCAGTAGCAGAATATCCTCTAGCTAAAGATAATTCTCTATTAAACTCGTTCATTAAATCAGATCGAAGTGTACGTGAGCCTTTTATAGGCCAAGCTAAATTAGCAGAAAGATATTTAGAAAATAAAGTCTTAAAACTAGCGTCAAATAAATTAGAATCCTCTACTCTAGAAATATAAAGTAACCCAGCTTGATCACTATCAGTAGCTATATACCTTCCTTCTTTATGAAAAGGATGTTCTCCTACATCTATAGTAAGTATTTTTAAACAATCTTCAGGTATTAAATAGTATTTACTGTAACCCCATACAGGTTTTTCTACAGACTTAGCTAAAAAAACTCGTGCCTTAGCAAAACCCCATGGATGCATTCTAAGTAACTCATCACGTTTTAAGTAATATATAGCTTTAACTTTTCTAGCAACAGAAGAATTTTGATCTAACGAATTTATAGGAGACTCGCCAATCTCCGCTAAAGACATATTAACTATGTCTACATCAGCAATTATTGACATTAATACCCCCTAAAACTTAAAAGTCCTACGGCAGTCAAAAGGAGATACTTTAAAACATACCGCAGGACAAAACCAAAAATTACTTAGCTACGTACTCTACAATTGTAGTAACAACATTTCCAGCCGCTCCGGTAGGAAGTGTGTTGATAGTTACTGTAAGGTACACAGGTTTAGCTCTTTCTGAAAGATAGCCTGAAGCATCAACAGGCATGTTGATCTCATCCACTCCATCAGGATCACCAGCCTCAATAAATGCTGCTGGTTCAGCCGCTACTGTGGCGTCTTCGTCACCAAAATCAGCAGAACTAGAAAAACCCACATCTAAATCCCCCGTCCCTAAACCACCTGTTAAAAGCTTAACTCTCAACACTTTAGCATTTGCAGGAATTTCCTGCATAAGTAAAACATCGTTAGCCGCAACACCAGTTGGTAACGTTAACCTGTCTAGAGAAAATAAAACTTCCCCAGATTTCTCATTTTTTTTGATTAACTGCATAGGCTCTGAAAAAGCTTTAGCGTTATTAACCCCTCTTAAATTAGCCATTAAAAACTCCTATTAATATGTTAAGTTATTTATTTTGTAAGAGCCTCTCACAATAAAAGGCCCTAGTAAATTATTACGCTTTTACGAATAACTCGATTACTTTTTCTTCTTCCATTCTTACAGCACCTAAATGCATGTCAGCATATACTTGAGTAACATTTGATAAATCCCTACGTGGACCAATATCTACACCCATGCTTTGACCAGAAGAAAGTAAAAGACCATCAGTAAACCATACAGCAGCTCTGTCATACACAGTTGAGCCAGTGTTAGTACCACCACTTTCAATGTTTCCCGTAGCGTTGTTATATGCAATTTGAGTGTCATTCTGACTTAAACCATTATAGATATGAAATTTAAATCCCATGAATGTATCAATATCACCCTGAGCTAAAGCTTTAACACTAGCGTAATCTGCTGAAGTGATAGTAGAATCATTTAACATCTGCTCAATTTGAGCACCGCGCAGAGCTATGTTAAGCATTCCACCAGGATACATGTCCGCACCAGTGCCAATATTGTTGTCCCAGAACTTTCTCTTAATTTTTGCTAAAGTAGCAATGTTAAGATTAGCAATGTCACCAGTAGTAGTTCCATCAAAAGCTACAACTTTTTGACTGTTAGGAAGAGCCACAACATCTAGTCCTTTTTGACCAGCGTATGAATCACCTAATGCAGCCTCGTAAATAACTTCATCCTTAGTTCGGTTAAAAGCATAAGTGGCAGCTTGTACTAAAGCAGACTCAGGCATATGAATCGTTTTAGCAGTATCAATCTTGTCAATAATAGTTCCCCAGTCATGCCAATCTGCACGAACAGCACGTCTATCTCTATCAACTTCAGCAATGTAAGTTTTTTGAGCGCGCTCGGTTCTCTTTTTTGTTTTACTCTTCTCGTAAGAATCATAAAACACAGACTCCGCACCTGAACCATGAGATTCGTTACGTACACCTGATGAAAATACACTTTGAGTTTGCTGAACTTTATGGTAAACGTTGTCCTTAAACATGTCAGCGTAATGCTTAGGTATTTGAATATTGTCCATTTTTGTCCCCTATATGGATTTAAATTAATTAAAGTAAAAATATTATTTTCTAGTCTTTAATCAGATTGTCCAACTTTCGATTGGGTCTATTTAAGACATCAACAAAGTCGGATTATCCATATAGGGTCCGTATTCTTCTCGTGAAAGAAGAAAGCGCGGTCTAAAACCATAGGTGTATAGATTATCGCGCTTTCAATTATTATGTTACTAGAAACAACTTAGTAAAATCAAGCTGTTTGGGATTTAATTTTATATAAAGTTTCCATTTCCTTAACTAAAGTACCGTATCTAGAAGATTTAGAATCCTGATAATCAGAATCTCCTCTAATCTCACCTATTCTTTTTTCAATAGCTTCAGGAGTAGCAACAAAATTCTGCTTAGTGTGATCATCTTCAATAAGCTCTTCACCATACTTAGACCTAGCTCTGTCCATTAAAACCTTCACAAACAAAGGGTTTTTACTCATACCGCTTTCTTTAATGGCTTTAAGCTCATCAGGTGTGTAAATATCTTTAGCAACACTACCACCAAGCTTTAAATACTTATCAAAAGCATTTCCATAAGACGATTTAAGATCTTCTAGCTGAGCTTTGGAAGTAGCTAAATTCTTTTCTATTGCATCCTGGTCGTGTATCGCACTTTTTTCAGTTATATACGATAAAACACCGTCTAAAGCCGCGGGAGTAACCCCACCTTTACTAGCAATCTCTTTTAATTCGTTAGAAATATCCTCACCTAAACCAAATTTTTCACTATTAAGCTCGTATTTATCAACATCAGGAACACCTGCTTTTCTAAAAAAAGCAATTCGCTCTTCTTCTGTAGACTGAGGACCAGGAAATGGACTCCTGCCCTGACCTTTTTCTAGTTCTGTGTAAGCTTTAGCTAAAGACTTAACGTCTTTGAATTTATGAAGTGACACAGACTTTTTTAAACTCTCGTCAAGCTCTGATGCCCACTCATGAGGATTAACTAAAGAATTAACCTCCTTGTCGGCAACAGATAAACCTTTATCCGTGTCTGTAGATGTATCTATTGCGCCTTCATCTTCTGATGTAGACATATCCTTTTCGCTATCTAAAATTGTAGCGTCCCCATCTAAATTTAACTCGAACTTTTCACCCATTATCTACCTCTTCTCCCGATTCATTTTTTATACTGTTAAAAATAGACTGTGCGTAATCACTATCATCTATTTTTTGAGAATTTATTTCGTAATCTAAAGAACTTTTAAACTCATTGTTTATAACTGAATCCATTTTTGTTTTAGCGTATACTTCCATTTCATTTAACTGTAGTCGCTCAGTAATGTAACATAAAATACTTCTTTTCCCAGCCAAATAAGCAAGAATAGACGTGTCAGGGTCAAACCCATCACTAAACATACATCCTTCTTTTAATAAATCCTGTAAAACAAACTCCCCAGAATCACCCTTAAAAACATTAGCGTAGTGACGAGCACGTATAACCTCGTAAGGCTCCTTTTTATTTTCCATGTATCTCCTTTTTAGTTACTAAAAAATATTTATACTAAACCTTCAGGAATCCCACCTTCACCATCTAATGCATCTTCCGGTGCAGCTTGCGCAGCTTGCGCAGCATCCTTAGCTGTCTTGGCCATTGATTGATTCTGCTGCATCTGCATCATTTCCTGCTGCTGCATCTGCCTTTGCTCATTAAGAGCCTGCACATCCTCTTCAGAATTAACTAAAGAAGCTGGAACAGATCTAGTAAAAGCTGTGTATCTTGAGTATGCATCGAAATTTATAGAGTCTAATGTTTCCGGTTTTCTAGACATATTAGAAAGTTGAACCATACTAGAAACCCATTGATCAGCGTTATCCGCTAACGTAGCTTTTTGAACCCTGGCCACTTGAGAAGAATACTTAATTTCTAAATTAGCACCCTCTAACTCAGAAGGTGGTGGTGGATACATACCACGTCTTTCTATAATAGAATCAACTCTCTTAACAGTAGGAAGTAAATCTTCTCGTTCTTGCCTCCCTAAAATAGGAGCCCAAGCTCTTAAATTTTCATCACGCCTTACTACAGTTTCTTCCCTGGTCATACGGTTAATGTCTGGTAAGCGAATTTTATCTATAAAAAACGCTTTGTTTATATGATCTGATAATCTACTTACTAACCAATCCGCTACATTAACATTGCTGCCAGAATTAAAAGCCTTAATTTCATCTCTTGTACCAGTTCTGTAATAATTAACCGCACCAGGAAATATCTTAAACCCAGGATATGTGCCGTCATCGGGAACCATGACAGGAGGCTTTATAGCCAATTGATTAGCCTGTACAATAAACTTCGCAAGCTCGTTTAACATTAAAACAGCAGCTAAACCCTTGCTCCCAGGACCTCTACCATGTATTTCGCCACTTGCCTTAGTCCACCTACTAACAGCGTGGTTTAACTCATTAAACCAATCCTGCTTTAAAAAGCAATGACCCTCTTCTAAAACATAAAGCATTGTATATGGACGAGAGTAAGATTTAATTATACCTCGATTTTTTAAATACTTAGAAGGTAAAAACATTTCTATAACTTTATATTTTCTTCTAGAATCTTGAAGCATAGTTTTTATTTTATATTCGCGCGCTTCCTCGCCATGTACTTCTTCAGAATACTTTAAAAAATCTTTACCAAATTTGTTAACCAATTGACGAGACGTGTATTCTTTTTCACGGGACAATACATCTACAATTCCTTTGTCATTCTCATCACAATTGTATTCAAATATAGGCCTACATGTAAACCTAACAACTTCATCCTCGTCTTCGTCAATACGCATTACACGAGTACCTAAAGCACCTAAATCTAAATAACTTTCATGCACTTCAGTCTGGTAGTTAGAATTGTTTAACACACTATGAAAAATCTCTGTTCTTCTTTGTAAGTACTTCGCTATTTTAGGATTTGTATCTAACTCAGAATTACCCGTTGAAAATTCACAAAACTGAGTAGTAGGATTAGTTAAGTTAGTATGTAGTGCCGAAGCTAACTCCTCGTTAGCAAGTAAACCAGTAATATCATATATACGAACTCTTTTCTGACCTCTAGTGTCTGTATCGTAGACGTTACCCTTTCTAGGTAAGTACATGTCAATTAATTCTTGCCACCTCGGCTTCCACTCATCAGTAGAAATACTAAGTTCACTGTTATAGTTTACAACAAAAGATCCAAGCTTTTTTTTCTTGTAATAATCTTTTTCTTCTCTAGTCATAGACTTTTCATCTTCGTACATATTATTAATTCCCACTAAGTAAACTAAAACTCTGTCTGGCTAAACCCGTTGTAACAGATGAATTAAGTATTTGCCCCTGCCTTGCTTCAACAACAGAAGCTAACTCCTCTAAACCAGCCTCGTCAAGACTAGATAACGCATCCCCAGAAAGCCGCGCCCTTCTATTAGTTCTTCTGTTTATACGAAAAACCGAATCCTCTATCCCAGTGTTTGTAACATTCTCTAAGCTACCTCCCTGGAATAAATTTAAATCTAATAACCTGTTGAAGTCATCCTGACTTACAGCTCGTAAACTTATCTCGTTAGATAAAGGATTGTTACCTCTAAAAGTTACATCAGCCTCGTTAATTAATCTACTCTCTGTAGATGACACCCTTTGACCGGAAAAACTTTCTTGAATCGCTCTCGGTAAACTGTTAAACCCAAGGCTTTGATTTAAACTAGCCCAACTAGGTATGCCAGTTGGAGGCCTATCAAAACCCTCTAATAATATTACTTCATCTTCCAACTTCTACCACCCTCCGTAAAAACTGTCGTTATCATAACCATTCTCACCCTCTACTCTATCAGGCATATCGCTTAAACGTCTACGATTCTCCTCAACACTTGGACGCTCATCAAGAGCTGAATAACCAAATGCATCCGCACCATGGGAAAACTTATCATGCACAGGCGTGTTCGTATAAATGTCGTTTCTGTCGTCTTTCTTTTTCCTGTAATTCTGTAAACACTCAATCCCCTCAGCGCAATTATTCGCATCAAAAACACACTTAGGTAAATGAGTCCTGACAGCGTTTATACGCTCAGGTATACCCTGCCTAGGCTGAATCTCCGTCCTAACACCCATGTTAGTAAACGTCTCCTGTCTCGTCTTACCAGTAGAAAACTCCCGAACCGCAGCATCATGTGGAAGTACAACCCTACCCCATACCGCATTCGGATATAAATTTCTCATGTAATTAACATAGTAAGGAATAGCCTCCCCATTGCTCTGATAAAAATGAATGTAACGGTACTCCCTGCCAACAACCTGCCTAAACCACATACTGTTCATGTCGTTCATGCCTAAATCATAAAATACATCAATCGAATACATAGGGTCATAAGGAACCCTAGTAATCCTGCCCTCGTCAAACATAGCCTCCATCTGAGAACCATAAAACGTAGCCGCATCCCCCGCACTAAAATCGTTCTCGTACTCCTGTCTATAAGCCTCGTCAGTCATGTTCTTTTTAAGTAACTCCAACTCTTCCTTATCTATAACCATCGTGTCAGATGCCTTTAAATCTATTGCAAAAAAATTCTTGTTGCCTGAATCCATTTCCTGCCTGTAACGTAAGTAATCCTTGTAAAATTGGTTCCTGCCGTTAACAGAAGAAATCTGGATAACCTTGCCCTTACGGTCACTCACAGTAGGCATTATCACCTCATCCACCGTAGTACGCATAAACGCCTTCTCATCCAAAACTATTATATCTAAATACATACCGCGAAGAGCCTTAGGGTCCTCCGTACCTAGTAAATATATGGAAACAATATCTCCCTGGGGACGCTTAAAAGATGCCTTAAGCTCGTTCTCAAAAAACCTAACATCAGGATAGTCCTCTAAAAACTCCTTCAAATACTCCCACGCTATACGCTTGGCCGATGCATACGTTAAAGCCAAATATGCACCATGAGGATTCGCATGCTCGCACTCCAATACAGTGCTGATAATAGCCCGAATAGCTAAATACGTCTTCCCACCCCTGCGATGTAATACCCATAAGTTAAAACGAGTAAGCTTGTTTATGCAAAACTGCTGCCACTTACGTAACGGACCGCCAATCGTAATAACCTTCTTAGACATCGCGTACCTGCGTAGATAAATCCGTAACCGTAGATTTATCCTCCTCAGAACCACTGCTTTCATGACCCGCGCTGTACTCGTCCTCACGCATCTCACGCACCAAATCAGACACAGTACGGCTGTCCGTAGGGTCCTTACGCGTACCAGTGTCTATAACTATCGTAACACCGCTATCAATGTCGTCCTTAGGAGGCTGAACCGCATACCTAGTCCTATCATTGCGCTCCGCTATAAACTTTAATACATCAAACCTAAGCTTTGCAGCAGGAACCTCATTGCGGTCCATATACCTACTAGTCCTAGCTAACTCCTGGATGTCCTCCGATGCTAATAACGCCAAAGACTCACGCGTAACATCATAAGCCTCCCTAAACTCAGGAACGTGATGCATCCACGCAAAAACCGTAGCAATCGATGGAATCCCATGCCTGCCGCATATCTCGCTTAACTTACCACCCTCAAATATCTTAGATATAATTAAACTTCCAAGCTCGTAGGAATAAGGTACCTTCACCTTTAAAGGTAAACGCGGACCATCACCAACAGGCATGCCTAAAAAAGGATCTACTCGCTCCTCATCATTCACACAAATAATCGCTTGTTACCTTCAGTAAAACACTCCGGCCATCACCACCTTTATGCTCCAAATTATGCATACGCATAAACTCCAATGTTGGCTCCATCCCATAGTAATCACCCAACTTAGACATAAACTCCCCGTAATCTAAACCATACACGTAACAAGAATACCTTACTAAATTACATCGCCTTATATACGAATACTCGCGAACACTCATGCGGTTTATAAAACTCCTGCCCATAAATGTAACGTAAACAGGAACCGAATCCTTTAATATCTGAAGCAAAAATGCCCCCCATAACCTACTCTCCGGTGTCGATCTGTCTAACATAAATATAAGACTAATAAGCTTATTTAACTCATATAAGTCATTATGCGTTACTAATACGCATTTTACAAACAAATTCAAGCCTAATGACCCGTAATAACCCAAATTCACCCGTTAGGCGGCTTGGAAATTCTGTTTTTGTCGTGTTTTTCTGCTGTGGACGGCACATTGGAAATAAGTGCTTTATATTTGAGCATAAGGGGTTTTAGGGTTTTTTGCCCCAGCGGGGCGGAGCTTTTACGTAATAGCATGAACGTCACGATGGGGTCTCCCCGCCCCAAATAATATTATGTTACGTTAAAACCAAGGCCGCCCTCGATTATATGATTAAAATTCCCTGTGTACTCATTACTCCATCGATCTGAAGGCTCTCATATCTCCATGACTCCCTGTGTACTCATTGCTCCATCGATTAGAAGGCCCTCATATATCCATGTCTCTTTCATTCACTGCTTCACTGCTTCGCTGCTTCGAGATAGCATACCACTATGTATGTCAACGACGCATGGCGTACAGGATGCTATGCGTTTAAGCATACGACTCATGATTTATGCTGTGTTGATGAGCATTTAAGATTGCAAAAAAGAACTAAAAAATCTGGAAATTTACTTTGCTTCACCTTTTTTCGTCATGATTTTCGGTTTTTTGCTTAAGCTGCCAGCATAATACGATGTGTTATTTTAATTTATATGCTGAATCATTGAACAAAAAGTGACGTTTTTTGCCTGTTTAAGTTGCTTAAAAAGCGCCTATAAATTAGACTTTCTGTTTATGGCTGCGCCTAGTTACTGTGCAATGCACGTTAAGTGAGCATTGATGCTATGTGTCTATGCTTAATTAAATTGCTTAGTGACCAGAAGAATTGGTTTTGGACCGGATATAAATCACTTTAACGGTCCGCTGTAACTATCCGTAATAACTAAGGAAAGGTCTAAAATGAAAAGTTGCGGACCATGTGGGACCATATAGCACATTATTTGTAAGTACCTGTAATCGTTGAAAAAAAAGTGCTTGGGGACCACAAGATTCAAAAAAGGCAAAAAAAGTTTTTCTTCCTCCCTATATTCTCTCTCTTTTTCTCTGCTTAATATATATGCATATACTACTTTTTTTTTACTCTTTTTCTAGACTTTCAAAATTATCTGTAAGGCCCCTAGGAACCCAAGCAAAATAGGATAATAAATTCAGTTACTTAACTAGGACCGGATATAACCGGTCCAAAAGTGGTCACTTGTCCCACTGATTCAGCATAATTATGTAACATATTTACGCATAAAACACATAAAAAAAGGGCCTCAAAGGGCCCTTTAGTGTGAATAACTCATAGCGCGTGAGCGTGTATTTTTTACAGTTTCACGTTTCTACCACTAAGTTCTTCTACGCATGGCTGTTGAAACTTACATTTTCTCAATGCTTTTAGATCTTCAGTGAGTTGTTTTTTTTGTTTTTTAGACATGCCTTTTTTATATATAGAGACAGTGTCCTGTATCTTCATTTTTGCACGTTCTAGTTCGATGATTTTGCTTCTATTTTGAGTCCCGAGGTTTATCAGCAAGTTATCGACGTTAAGGCCACCATACGCCTTTGAGGGGCCTATAAGAGCGAGCATTATAACCAGTGTTTTTATTTTTTTCATATTATTTCCTTGTTTGTTTGTTTTGTTCATATTATTTCCTTGTTTGTTTGTTTTGTTCATATTATTTCCTTTTTTGTTTGTTTTGTTCATATTATTTCCTTTTTTGTTTGTTTTGTTCACATTATTTCCTTTTTTGTTTGTGTATCTTCAGTTGCATACATCTCCAGGGTATCTTGAGGACATCCGGTGTAAGACACGTATTCAATCCATACTTTTTCAAAGTTTTGAGCACTGTATGGCTTTTCAAATTGATCGACTATAATTGCTTCAGCTACTTGGTACTTTATGCAATTATTAGAGGCATGAGCGTTTAGAGTGAGCGTTGCTATTATAGTTACTAAGTAAAACATACTCTACATTTCCTCTTCTTCTTCTATATCTACAGGGTAGAAATCGTCTGAATCGAAAGAAAAAAAGATAGGTTTTTGATTTATTTGAAGTTCGATGCTGTTTTCAATGGTTTGACCTTCACCAAGCTTTCTTTCCACTTCTTCTGCCCAGGCATAAAGGATCTCGGGATAAAATTTACTTCCAGGCTTTTTTTCAAGCGTTTCGGAATAAAAGTTACTTCCAAGCTTTTTTTCAAGCTGTGTTTTTAAAGTTTTATAACCTTTTATGTTTAGTTGCATTTTACTTTCCTTCGTTTATAAGTTCATTTAGTTCATTTTTTATAGTTTCTGGTGTGTAGCTGTTATATTTTCCATGTGCTTCTACCAACTGGTTTCTAGGGTCTAATAAGAATGTATGGCCCTTAAAATTTAGGGCTTGGTAGCCACGTTTACACCGGTTTATATACATTTTTGAGCCGATACAGTGGCCTTGTCTTTTACCTTCTGCTCTTAAGTCTTTAACTGTTTTAATTAGATTAATTTCGCCTTTTAGGGCTGGGATACGTTCCAGTTTTAGTATAGTTTCTGTGACTGGTAGCGGTTGAGGTTCTGAAGGTGTGTTGTTTTTACGGTTTAACTTATTAATTAGATACACATGTATTTTTTCAAACTCAAAAGCACAGAAAGTTTTTGCAGTGATGCCTAGTTTTTTTAAGTATCTTAAAAATAAGTCGTGATCGCGTGTTAATGGTTCTGGCAACATGTCCAAGCATGAACCTAAATGAGGGTAGTTTTTTATTTTAGTGATAAAGTGTTTTAAGTGACCTTTTATTTTTAAGTCATTTTTTAATTGCTTTACTTTTTCCATTGATGGTGTGTTATAAGACTTATCCAACCAAGTTATTAATTTGTTTTGGTCTCTTTTTTTGTCTACCATTAAATGCCATGCTTTAAGACGTTTAATAGCGCTTTTTCCATGCGCAGCTTGATAGTCCGTAATAGCTGATTTTATATGACCAAAATGACCTATATGACCAAGGCGCTCAGCGTTCGTGCAATAATCTGAATTTAAAAACCAAGCGTACTCAAAACTAGGCGCTTTTTTAGTTTTCGGCTTTAAAATCTTTTTACCAAGGTATTCATTCTTAAAACGTCTCGCGTCTTTTATCTCAAAAAGTTTTTCTTTTATTAGAAGTCGCCTTTGTTCATTTTTCTTTTCCCATGAGCCTTTTACTCTAATATCTTTTATAATACCTTTTATATTATTTTTAAGGTCTTTTATGTGATATACCAGTGCTAGTTTTAGTTGTCGGTCCCCTTTACCTAGGCTACTACCTGTGTTTACTATAAAGTTTATGCTCGTTCCATAGAGTCTACAGATGTCTAAGCCTTCGCGCTGATGAGTAGTTGTAGTGTTTGAGTAGTGGTGTTCGTTATAGATAACGTTACCCACTGAATCGGTTTGTATATATGTCCACCAGTAAGAGGTTGCGCTTATAACGCGACCTTTCGGGTCACATATAATTAAGTTGTTTGGTTTTGAATACTCGTTTTTATATGATTTTAAAGATACACTCATTTTACACCACCTTCTAATATATACACATTGTTTTTTGAAACGTTGTACTCAATAACTTCTTTCATGCTGTCATAGTACGTGTCATAATCCCCGCCCTCAAAAAAGGATCCATCGCCACTGCAGTACCACATTTTAAAATCGTGAAAGTTATTAAAAGAGTTATAACCATCATCCAAAAACTGCTCATATTGCTCCGGAGCAATATGAGTGTCGCAAAAAGCGATACCTGATTTTAGAATATAGTTATCAACATCGTTTGACATAGCTGTGTTGCTGATTATAATTATAGATAAAAATAAAATTATATGTTTCATTTAAAATTCCTTTCGTAGTAACTAATAAGTATTAAAACAATTATAATGCCGTAAACATACTCCATACGTGAGCTCCCTGGTTACATATACTCTATGCAAAGCGTATGCCATGGTGTATCCTGTTTTTAATAACACATGAGCATTTCTAGCGCATTAAGTCGTATATAATTTACACATATACATGCGTATGAGAAGAAGATTAGAGTCATAAACATGAGTGTTTATGCGGGTTTCAAGCATTATGTCGAACTTATTTACAGAGGTGACAATTTTTGTCACCAGCCAGATATATTTATAAGCACATCGAGCTCGTGTTTAACTAATAAAATATTGTTTATAAACAAATTATATTTATGTGTAAAATTTTTACAAGTGTCTAAAGTTTAAACGGTGCGAGTAAGAGTGTGTTGTTGTGGACGGCACATTACTGGAAAAACTCAAATTTTCATAGAATTTTTGAATTTTATTTACGCGCGTAAACTGAAAAATAGCCCGACTCCCCTTATTTATTGATTTAAAAAGTTGTTAATTTTAAAAATATACTTGTAACTATAAAAAGGATACATTAGTGTTTTTATTTTAGGAAGGGTATGAATATGAAAAAGTATAACATCGTTACGTACCTTACTTACGTTAATGAATTTTTTAAACCTATTGTAGAAAGAGAATTTATTATGGAGAGTGAGGACACTAAAATAAAGATACTTTGTGCTATATGTTCAGCCCTTAGTACAAGGGACAATGATTCAGTAAATTATAATATAATTATGGATGAGATAGAAGCGGAGTCCTGCAATGATTCTTCATCCGGTTTAAAAGTTGTAGAGGATACGGATTAATGGGTAAAAGAATAATTCCTGATTTTATACGTAAAGGGTGTGAAGGGAAGGATTTCTCTTATAAGAAGGCATACATATCCTGCTACAGGCGTATGGAAGAAGAGTTGGATATGAAGGCTATTGACATGTGGGATTTAGATTTAGGTAGATTTTATGTAACATGTTCTTCGTGTTATGAAGAAGGCGCATACAGCATAGATACAACGGATAGAGAAGATTGGGTTCATGAGCGTAAATAAATGATTAATTTAATATTTGTATTAACCAGTGCTTACTCGTTTGGTTTACTAGATTACTACTGTGATTCAAAACACTATGAGGGTGAGACTATTTCCATTGTTGAGATGAATTATTTAGTGGGTGTTGATAGATGCATAAATTGCACAGAAGAGTACAAGGCACGTTTAAGAGACCGCTTGAGAGACAATTGGTGCAAACCTAAGTTTTGGTTTTTATATGATTGATCTATTTTTACAGTACCTAGTTTTTATATTAGAGATCTTATTTACAATGTCGGTGTTTTTATTTATGGGTGTATCGATTTATTTTATGGATAAATTTTCAAATGAGGAGAAAAAAAAATGAAAGTATTAGTTGGAGAAAACAGTAAAGAAGGTCTAGAGGGTTTACTCGGAAAAAGAGTTTTATTAGTGAGTGCTGGTTATTTCTACGAGGGAAAACTTGTAGGTGTTAGCTCAACTTGTGTAAAACTTGAAGATCCAAGTATCGTTTATGATACGGGTGATTGGGAGAGTAAAACCTACTCAGACATTCAAAAACTAAACACTGATGTTTGGTATGTTAATACAGGGTTGATTGAGTCATTTGGACTTAGTAAAAATGATTAATATTAAAAGTGAGAGATTAAGATCTGCTAGACGGTCAATGTCAAGTTCAGGGTCCTGGTCATGGTCATGGTCAGGGTCAATGCCAAGGTTAAGGTCAGGGTCATGGCCAAGGTCAATGTCAATGTCAGGGTCAAGGTCAATGTCAAGGTCATGGTCCTGGTCAAGCTCAAGGCCAAGGTCAAGGTCAGGGTTAAGGTCCAGGTCCTGGTCAAGGTCATGGTAGAATGATTAACACTAAAAGCGAGCGATTAAGATCTGCTAGACGGTCAATGTCAGGGTCAAGGTCAGTGTTAAGGTCAAGGTCAGGGTCAAGGTCAGGGTCAAGGTCAAGGTCAGGGTCAAGGTCAGGGTCATGGTCAAGCTAGAATGATTAATCCGAAAAGTATTAGGTTAAGATCTGTTAGAGGGTCAAGGTCACAGTCATGGTCAAGCTAGAATGATTAACACAAAAAGCGAGCGATTAAGATATACTAGACGGTCAATGTCAGGGTCACAGTCAAGGTCACAGTCAGGGTCAGGGTCCTGGTCAAGCTCATGGTCAAGGTCATGGTCATGGTCAAGGTCAGGGTTAAGGTCAGGGTCATGGTCATGGTCAAGGTCAAGGTCAAGGTCATGGTCAGGGTCAAGGTCAAGCTAGAATGATTAATATAAAAGAGGCATTAAATGGATACTTTTAAAAGAGAGGCCAGAGGTGAGTGATGAATTTAAAAAACCAGTTGAGAATTTAAAGATAAGTTATGACTATGTGAATGAGATGTTAGATATCCAATATGATATAAACATGAAGTTCATTAAAGATGTGTCGGACGCTTTAGATGTTGAGATTATAGGTATGTTAACCCCATCCCAGCTAAAGAAAAATGCTAAGGTTGTCATGTTGTTGGAAGTTATAAAAAAGCAGAATCTAGAAATAGATTATATGTATGAACAACTTGGAAACAAAACTCGCATAACTAAAATGGATAAAAAAACCTGTAGTGTAGCAAAAGCGTATCAGGAGGCCAGACAAGCCCTCAAAGAATTTAATGGAGAAGAATAACTAACAAAACCAAGGCTTTTTATTACTTAACGAAGGATAACTAACACATATGAAACTACTAGATGAGATACAAGATGCGTATGAGAAGAGTACGCAGGGCGAGTGGAAACAATATAACTGGGGCAAAAAAACTCCTGAAATTAAACATAATGAAAACCTTGATTACATAAGGATTGAAACAGATTATGAAGTGGTAGGTTATATTTTCTACTCTAGTAAAGAAGACCGAAATAAAAGCTCAAGTTTTATAACTAAGGTCCACAACGCATGGCCTGATATCTACAGACATTTAAAAACTATAGACGATGTAGAGGATTCAAACGCAAAAGCCCTACTTAAAGTTTTAGATGAGTTAGAAAGAACCAAAGCAGCGCTTGAGAAGTGCAAGTCTCAAAGAATTTAATGGAGAAGGCGATGTTTAAAAAGCTACTGTGCTGGCTGTTTGGGTGCGATTATAAAGAAGTTATATTTAAAAGATATAGACATGATTCAACTCCAATAGAAAACTCTAGGTTTTTAAAACACACATCAACTCCAATATATCTTAATGGAATGCGTTGTGAAAGATGCGGGAAGGTTGCATGAAAATAGAGATAAAAGTCCCTAGTTTTTTTGAACTTTTAATAGTTAAAATTTTTGGTAAAAAGTTTCAAAACAATTGTATGGATTCTTATGTTTCTGGATATCGATGGCCTGGGAAAATGTACACTACAAAAACTTGGATTAAGGAAGATTATGACCTCGACACTTAAAAAGCCAATTTACATAGAGCTTAGTAATATAGCATTTGAGATCATACCCCAACTAGTCAAAGAAGTTGAAAAGCTTGAGCGGGCATTAGCTGAGTGTAAAGAACAAAGAGATGATTATGTTGAAGAGTATTGGGGTATGAGAAATATTAAACATGAAATTTATATTGAAAATTTAAACAAAGTATTAGACAAAATTTTAAAAGGAGAAGAATAAAATGAGTAGATTTGATTATGTAAAGTACGACCAACAAGCAATCGCAGAACGAGATGTTGTAAATCAATTATCTGAACAGCTTGAAACTGTAATCAATAACATACAAGACGAGCGTGGACTCGGAAGGTCTCAATCATTAGCTTTAGAAAAGCTTGAAGAAACATATATGTGGATTGGTAAGGCAATTAGAGACGCTCAAATTTACAGGAACAAAGACACAGAGCTGCAAGAAGACAGAAAAGATGATTAATTATTAAATAACAGCTATACCCTTAAAGTTTTGTGAGATGTGGTTTGCTTTGAGATGTTTCGACTACTCTGCACCACCGCATGGTTTTAAGGGTATTTTAAATAGCATGACAGAAATGCGATTTTTAAAACAAGCTGTTTACAACATCCAATACGCCTTTAAATTGAACAATTGTAACATCAAAGTCAGGACCAACACCTTCTCTTATAACAAGTTCCATGTTTTGGTTTTTTCCAGCCTCTAAAGTTGATGTGTCATTAATTGTTACCTGTACTTTTCCAGCTAAACCCTCAGCTACACTTACTACCTCAAGTTGACCTTCTGTTGATCCAGTTAAATCAATTTCAATCGTTCCAGTTGTTGCACTAAGTTTAAGAGCTAAAGCGTTTCCCGTTTCACCTACAAAAGCACTTAAATCTTTTGGATTTTGAGAGCCTGAAAAAAGCACTCTTATTAAAAATAATTTATCAGACCCTTTTATATAACTAAGTTTTTGTTCATTTTCTGTTTTACAAAGCATTTGAATGTCCTTTTATAATTTAATTACTAATTGTTATTATATCTTCAATTGTTCCAATAATTTCACCCTCTAAAATAGAAACGTTTGAACCACTTGATTGACTTGGAACTATTATATCAATTTCTTGAGTTCCGCTCCAATTTATAATGCCTTGGCCGAGTAAACTTGATCCACTAAAAAACCTGATACCGTACTTACCAAGAGGGGCTGTTACCATATCACCTGTATAAATACTTAAACCAGTAGCTTCAACACAAGAAACATCCGATCCAACCTGAGCACCTGCAGAGTCATAAACTCTTGCAATAACTGTGAGTCCAGTTTCACTAAGTGTACCGTAGTAATTTAATTCATTAGACATCTTTTTTATCATCCTTTTTAACGCTATTATCAGAACCAAGAGTTTTTAAAGCTAACATTAAAGCTTCATGATTTTTTCTTGTAGTAGAAATATTTGAAACAGCTTGATCAATTAGTTGAAGAGCTTGTTCTTTTGTCATTTTTTAACCCTTTTTTTAAAACTTTTTTTATTTCTTTTATTTTTTCTATAAACCCTATTTTTTTCATGTTTTAACCCCTAGTAATTTATCCAACTTGTTCCGTTATAGTAACTTTTTTGATTTAAAGTTGTGTCATAAACCTCAAGCCCAGCCACTGCAGTTAAAGCTAGTTTTTCAGTAGTAGTAAGTCTAGCGTTTAAAAAGCCTTTGTCTGTATGTCCTATTTCTAAAGCAACACTTGAATTCGTAGCTTGATCGCCACCACCACCGCTTATGCTTATGTTTCCACTTCCAAGCAAGCTATTCCCATTTACAGTTTTTATACTAGCACCAGAAACTAAAGTGTCTTGTTTAGCATCCAAAGAGTCTACTAAATCTGTTTGATCACTTAAAGTCCCTGTTATAAAACCCCATGCTGAATTGCCACTTATTGGAAACGCTTTCATTCCTACCACTCCGTTTCCTATAACTTTAAACGAGATACAACACCCACGCAATAGTAGAGTTTGCAGCTTAATTTTAAACAAAGTATAATTAATACATGTTTGATGATCCTGAATTTATACAGACTTTAGTTGGTGGTGGAGCTGGTGGTATAACTGCTGGAGCCTTAATAAAATATTTTTTTTATAAGTGGACAGAGTCAAAAAAAGAGGCTGCAAAACTTGATAAAGAAAATATTGAGCTAAAATCAAGAGTGACTGATTTAAAAAAAGACAACAAAGAAATTCAGCAACAAAAATTTGAAAAAGATTTAAACTCATTGGGAGAAAAAATAAGAAGTTTGTCGCTTACAATTGAACGTTCTCACAATTTAGCAATCGAGGCTAATACAAAAGTTGAGCAAGCATTCACTAAACTTGAGATTTTAAAGATGGAAGTTAAAACACAAAACATTAATCTAGAAGAAAAAGTAAAATATCAAGTTCAAAAAAAGTTTTTAGAGGAAACATCTAAATGACAAAATATGGCATTTTTGTTTTATTAAGTTTTTTTCTTTTTGCAGGCCATGTTCTCTTATTAGCCTATCTTTTATACACATGGTTTTATGGATAATGAAAAAATAGGTGCTTTTTTAAAAGAAAAGCGCATTAAAAGTGGCATAAAATCCCATGAATTAGCAGAAATTTTAAACTATCACCATAAGTACATTACTTATTGGGAAAAAGGGTTATCGAGACCACCTGATGCAATCATGCATAAGTATTCTGAAGCCCTTAAATTTCACATAAAAGAATATTTAAAAGTGTTTATAGACTCTAGTGATTGTTATGTAAACGAGATTCTATTTCAAGATCAGATAAAGTAGCATTATAATGTTCCATTAAAGCTAATACAGCGTCGTGATATCCTTTGAAATACTCTTTCTTTTTTTCTTTATCTGGTAAGTCTTCTAAGCTCATTTTCAAAGCGTCTATTAACTCTATTACTTCTTTTAGTTTTGCAATATAAAGCATAGAAAAAACAGATTCATAAACATCCACATTTAATTACTTTATTAAACCTAAATAATTCTTACAAAAATCAAAACAACTATCTATTAATCCTCTTGAATAATCTCCTAAAACTACATCAGCAAAAATTGCCTCTTTTTCATTGTCGCCAAAAAAAGGCTCTACCAAACAATTGTAACCTTTTGGAAACGCATAAACATTTTCTCCAGCCCTAGCGCTTTTTGCAATTGGCTTTACACCTCTGCTTAAACCTTTTCTTTTAAAAATTCTGCACATCATTTTTTGAATTTCTAGTGCAAACTCTCTATCCCCAACATGAGATGTAGTAAGCGTTTCAGTGCCTTCTACAGTTTTATTAAAAGCATTAAAGTGAAGCTCGATTACAACGTCACAACCTATTTTTTCGGCTTTTCTGTAAGCTCCAGGTATTCCAATCCTATCTCTAAATATAATTTCAGTGTCTAAAACATTACCATATTTAGTTTTACAATACAGTTTTGCCTGTTTAGCAACTTCAGAATTAAAGTCATACTCAGCACTAAAAGCGCCATTATTAAATGAGGCTCCAGGTGATCTTTTTGTATGCCCAACAATTAATCCAATTTTTGCTTTTCCAGTATAATCAGCATCAGGAGTTTCTCTTTCTTTATCTTTTTTTGATAAATACTCTTCAAAAACCTTAGATATTGCTTCTATTATTTTAGCTAAAAGCTCTTTCATCTTAACCACCCCCTAGCGACTTAGATACATTCCATAACACTTCTACAGCATCTTCAAATGATTTAACGTCGTGACTGCACTGCATTTTTTGACTCTTATTAGCATAAGAGCACATTCTTAGAGCCAAGTCCCTAAAATAATAAAACCCCTCAGCGTTTAATATAATTGAGGTTGGCTTTATTGTGCTTAAATACTCATCTTTTGGCACACATCTTGTGCTGCCTGAAACAAATTTTACTTCAGCGTAGCAAAAAACTTGTCCGTTAAGCGTGGCTTCATGATAAATAGGTAAGTCTTTAAGCTCTACTACAGTTTGGCAGCTTGTTAAGAATAATAATATTAATAAATATTTCATTTTTTTAAATACTTTTTTATTGATATAACATCGGATATTTTTTTTAAGAAAGTTTTTTGATAATCAAGCTTTTCTTTTTCAGTTATTATATTTTCCCCATACTTTAAAAGCTTATAGTAGTTTGTTTTGTCTTTTTTATTAGCATAAGAAAGCATAGAATCATCAGCTGGAACTATTATTTTTTCTCTTATCATTCTAGAAAAAAAAGGGTTAATTAGCATAATAATTAACCCTCCTGAAAAACCAGAAAACACAGATAAACCGTATTTTTTAGCTAACATTTCAAACCCCTTTTTTAAAAGAGCTTCTGAAATGCGTTTATATAACATGCTCTTTTGCATAGCCTTTCCAGTCTAGACCTTTTTCTGCCATTTCAAGCATTTTAACAAAAACATCATCAATTGTGTTAGATGTATCTTTTGCTTTTTCTTTTGCAATTTCTACAAGATCAATTTGAGCTTTAACGTCAACGTATGCAACACCATCTTCAAGTCTAACGCTATAAGAAGCTTTGCTGTGATTTTCTTCCATTTTATCCCTCCTTGGATTTATTTAAATATTAAAAGCCTAAAAACTTTTTTACAACACTTAATACGTTTGCCCTGGTTTTATCATTAATACCTAAAAAAGGGCGCGGAGGTATAATAGGGCGCGGAGGTATGCCTTTTTCAGTTCCAAACTGTTGATACTTTCCGTACTCTACGTTTGTTCCTATAAAAATAGTTTTTTTTGTGACTGCAGAATTAATTGAACTAGACAAAC
>Ga0306898_1000140_pt1 | contig 31656 bp, 32 predicted proteins | sample AntRauMFilla1564_FD_190424 | JGI IMG/M metagenome (GOLD analysis project Ga0306898, IMG submission 190424) | Saline lake microbial communities from Rauer Islands, Antarctica - Metagenome Filla 1 #564 (v2) (version 2) | ecosystem: Environmental > Aquatic > Non-marine Saline and Alkaline > Saline ...
AATCAACGGGGCACTTCCACCTGCAGCAATCAACCAGCTGATCCAGATCGCCTTAGACGAAGCGTAAGTATGGTGTGGCGCGTACTAGTACGAGTATTTGCGCAGCCACGGTATATTCTAATCGCAGGCACGATAGCAGCCCTGACTTTGTCGGTGCTGCTTTTGCTTCCTAACCTGGCTTTACTTACGTCGGTGCTGGGGTCGGCGTCGGTGAGCTTGACTGCCAAGCTCAGTTTTACTGCCAGTCTGTATGGCACACTCGGCAGTAACTTCACACTTTTTACCGCTAGCTACACCGTACTTATCGCGCTGTTATTTGGGATCAATGTGGCGCTGCTTTGGTACTACGTGGCGCGTGCCAAGCGTTTGGCACGGGTGGACCGCTCGCTGACCCTCACTGGGATTGGAGGATTTATCAGTGGCCTGTTTGGGATTGGATGTGCTGCGTGCGGCACTATTTTGCTGGCTGGAGTATTCAAGCTGCTGGGTATCGCGTGGATCATTACTTACCTTCCATTACATGGCGCCGAGTTTGGGTTGATCGGAGTGGCGCTGCTGCTGGTTACGACATTTGTGCTGATTAAGCGGATCGATGATCCGTTGGTCTGCCCAGTACAATAAGCTATTCATCAAGACCGTAGACTTCACGCAGTTTGCTCACGTGATCTTCGTAGGTGACCGAGCAATAGTACTCGCGAGTCGCACTGTGGAAGTAATAAATACAATCTGTCACCCGTGGGTTGAGCGTCGCTACAATCGCATCCACCGAAGGATTAGCAATTGGCTCGGGCGGTAAGCCTTTGTTTTGGTAGGTATTAAAAGGCGAGTCGATGAATTTATCCTCGGGGCGCACCGCTGGCCACCAGTTGTCCTCGTAGGGATTGTTTGCCTTGGCGTACTGCAGGCTGGCATCGAGCTGCAATGGCATATCGATAAACAGTCGATTCCAGATCACGCCCGAAATCTCGCGCATGTTTTCAAAATCACGTGCTTCACGCTCGATCAGCGAGGCGATGATCATGGTTTCGTCGAGCGTCACTAGGTCAGCCACATCATCAGTGTAGCGATCTTTGATCGTGGCTTGAAACTTGGTTTTGAATAATTGTGCAATATCATTCGGGCTAGCGCTGCGGTGGGTCAGGTATTTGCCCGGCGGGACAAAGCCTTGCTCCCAGCCGAAGCTGTTATCTTGCATCAGCTGCGCAAACTCGGCCCGCTGCGCACCGTCCCAGCGCAGTACGTCGCCGGTGTTATTCACCACTTGCTCGGTGCGCTCGCCTGGCCATACCACAATCGTGCGCCCCACCGGCGAGGCCAGCTGCTGGTAGATCTGGTTGGTCTGCAGCACAGCAGCGATCTTGGTGAGCCAGCTGTTGTTGGTGGTATTGGCCGAGGCGAGGAATTCGGTGTAGAACTCTTCGACCAAGGCTTGTTCGGTCATGGTGGCGTTGCGCGGGTCGACGCCGATCGGGAAAGGGGTTGCTTCAAGCGCAAGCACGGTCGAGGTTGGTGGGGTGGCATTGAGTACTGGCTGCTTGCTCTCGATCACGATCCACGCTCCCGCAAGCACGCCACCAGCAACAGCCGCTGTTCCGTACAGCAGCACTCGGCGGAGTAATTTTTGCCCATAAGACATTGCCTATAGTATGCCATGGATTGTAATTAAAAGTGATATAATATACTCATGAAATACTTGGGAATCACAGTTGTCGGAGCGTTGCTGGTGGCTAGCTTTGCGTACTTTGCTTTATTCTCTGGTCCAACACTACCGGTACCAGTTGAAAGTCCTGATGCCGCGCGCCTGGCTATCCCCGAGGCAATCGATCCAACTCTGATGGAGCGCACCGCCTTTGCCGGCACAGGCAGCCTCAATAACCTGATCGCGCGCGGTGAATCGATCGAGTGCCAGATCACCTACATTCCAAACCCACTAGAACCAGAAGTAACGGGCACATTCTTTGTCGCCAACGGCAACGTGCGCGCTGACTTCCTAGTGCCGTCGCCTGACCTGGCGGGGCAAGTGCTGTCTTCGATTATTTTTGATGGATCGGCGATCTACGTATGGTCTGAGATCAACGAAGAGTTATTTGGCTTTACCGTCGCTACCGATTCATTTATGACCGATCAATCAAGCGATACCTCACCAGTCCCGGCCGACACCGAGCTGCAGTACAATTGCCTGACCTGGCCAGCGGTTGATTTCACTATCTTTGAGCCACCAACCAGCGTGCTGTTTACCGACCTCACAGATTTCACCGCCACGATGGAAACTGGCTTGATTTTTGAAGAAGAAGGGGAGTTTTAGATCTGACCAGTAATAACAAAATAGGTGCAAACCACACCAAATAGTGCTGCTAGTAGTACTGAGGCAGCAGCTAAATCTTTGCTTTTACCAATGTCGTCATGGCGCTCGGGATGAATACGATCAAGCGCAGTTTCGACGGCTGAGTTTTGAAACTCGGTTATTAGAACTAAGAAAAAACAAAAAATCAGCAACAGATTCCCAAGGGCAGTAAATGGTCCAAATATAAAATAAAGAATTGTCAGAGCAATTGTCCCACCCACTAACTCTATTTGTACAGCTGAGTCTGTACGCACGGCAGTTACGATACCTCGAATAGGGTGTGACATTCGATTGTACCAGTAGGTATACATTTTATTCATAGGTGAAGTATAGCAATAAAACAGCTGGCAGGTATACATAGACCTCGCGGAGCCGATTTGAGTGTCAATGACCCGCAGGGCTCTTGACGCCAAATCGAATAGCGAGCGGAGAGCTTGACTCGTGTCTATTTATGCCTGCCAGCTGTTTTATTGCGCTTATCGGTAGTCCTTCTCGGCGTAGATTGAAATGGTGCGGCGTTTGCCGGCTCCCTTCTTGTTGCGGTGGCGGTGGGAGCGGTAGATTTTGCGGATGATGAACTTTTCTTTCAAGAAATTCACCAACTCTTCTTCACTGTAGACATATTCGGGCACGCCCATGACTGGGTGAATGTACGCACCTTCCTCGGCCGCAGGGAATTCACGCAGTAAGCGCACGGTGTGCATGTCGGCGTCTTTAAGGAAGGTTTTCATAAATAAGAAGCCGCCTGGCGCCAGCACGCGGAACAGCTCGTCGCGCAGGTGTACGCGCTCGGGCTTGGTAAGGAAGTGCGAGGTCATCATGTCGAGCACGACTGACTGCGATTCATCAGGCGCAGGCAGCGGTGCGCCCGCGCTACCCACGTGGTAGTGGATGTCGTAGTCGTGGCTGGCGGCCTTGGCTTGGGCGATGGCCGCACTCGAAATATCTACCCCAGCTCCCTTCATTTGGAAGGCTTCGGCCAGATAGATCAGGTTGCGACCATTGCCACAGCCGGCGTCAAAGGCACTGTTGCCGACGGTAAAGATGTCGCCACGCTTTTGGCGGATCGCAAAGCGAGTGAACTTGGTGAGGTCAGCACTCTCGACGGTAGACAGCTTGAGGTGCTGCGGGTCGGTGTACTCACGATCCCAAAAAGTAGCACCATGCACCTTGCGCTTTTTCTTTTTAACAAAATTAGGTTTCCGCGCCATAGAGCGTGCATTAGAGCACTATTTTAGGGTTTTAGCAACAAAACGAAGGGTAACCCTTCGTCAAAGGGTTGCCCTTTGTAATATAGGATTTAGGGTTTTGGCAAGATAGAGACCGAACCTCGCCGCTGGTTTGCTAAGACTCGCCCTGGTCCTCGCTAAAGCTCACCGCTGCGGAGTTCTCCCTATAGTAAACCAGTGGCGAGGTTCTGGGTGGTAAAAAGAAAAAGACGCCGAGGTGAGTCGGCGGCTTTTATGTAGCCAAGGTTATACTACACAATGATCATGTAGTGATGAGAATGCGAGATAACCTCCGTCATTCCACTTGCTTCCATGTTTCCGATAAGTTCCCTCATAAGATTGGTGAAGACTACTCCTGGGTCTTTGTTGGGTCCATTATCTAGTGCTGATAGCTCCCCCCAGAATAGATCACCATCAGCTTTTTTGCCGATTACTGTGACAGAAACATATAGGTCTCCGACTTTTGGTATTGTTAAAGGCATTATGACTTCCTTTCACGAAGATGCGACTGTCTGTACTGTACAGCTAAAAATATGTTTGTCAATACTTCACTAAAAATACATTTGCTATCACTTTCAGCAGCTCCACAATTACCACTTGCAATACCAGCCAGCCGGCTACGAATACTAGCCACTGTGTCGGTAGTGATACGATGTCGAATTGTTGTTGGAAGAAGGGTAGGTAGAGGGTTAGTAGCATGAGGCTGGATCCTACTATGAACCCTACATTTAATAGCTTGTTTTGCAGGAAATTGTAGCGATACAGTGGGCGGCTGAGATCCATAAATGAGTAGGCGATCAGTAGCGTGTAGAACCCAAATGAGGCGAATAATACCGTGCGGGCGATCTGCTCGCTGACGCCAGCCCCCAGCATAGTCAGGTACAGCGTGAGCAGTAACCCTGAGATCACAAACCCAACCCCGAGGGTGAGGAAGATCACCCGGCGGTCGAAGAGGGTTTTACTAGTTTGGTCGTTTTCGCGCATTATCTGGCGATCAAAGGCAAAGGCAATGGCGGGGATGCTGCCGGTAAAGAGGTTGACCCAAATGATCTGCACCGCCGTCAATGGCAGGGCGACCCCAGCGATGATCGCGCCGCCGACCAAGATCAGCTCGTCGAGCGCATTGCTCATCAGGTATACAAATACCTTTTTAATATTAGAGAGCACCCGTTTGCCCTCTTCGATCGTAGCTACGATCGTGCCAAAGTTATCATCGAGTAGCACCAGGTCGGCTACGCTTTTGGCTACGTCGGTCCCACTGCCGACTGCGATACCGATGTTGGCGGCCTTGAGTGATGGGGCGTCGTTGACACCGTCGCCGGTCATGGCGACGATCTCGCCGCGGGCTTGGTGGAGCTTGACGATCCGCAGTTTGTCACGCGGGGTGACCCGCGCAAAGATGTGGATCTCGTCGAGCCTGGCTGATAGCTCGGTGTCGCTCAGCGCTGCTACCTGCGGCCCAGTCATGACATTCTGGGCTGAGACCTTGAACCCGGCTTCTTTGGCGATGGCAAGTGCTGTGCCCGGTAGATCGCCAGTGGCCATGATTACCCGCGTGCCAAACTCGCCGATCTTCTGTAGCGCCGCTGGCACCTCAGGCCGGATTGGGTCAAAGAAACTCAGGACACCTAGGAACAATACCTGCTGCACGTCATCGATCGTGATGTCGTGGTCGCCGGTGTGTGGGGTGAGTAAGCCGACACCCAGCACCCGCCGGCCAGCGTTGCTGTGGGCGGTGACTGATTGTAGTAAGCGATCTTTCTCTTGGTCAGACAAACTGGATCGACTGATCAGTACATCGGGGGCGCCTAGCACCACGTGCGGATTCTCGAACTGATCGAGGTGCGCTGGTAGAAATCGAGCCGGAATCTGTGTGACCGAGAACTTGTACTTGGAAGAAAAGGGGATCCGGATCGCGATCGAGCTGCGCTGCGCGGCTGACTGTGTGATACCGATTTCTGCAGCCGCCTTCACGATGTTGCCTTCTAGGTCGTCGCCACTGATGTGCCAACTATTGATCGGGTCCTCGGGATTATCCACAATCACGTCACAGGCAAAGCGCGCCAAGCTCAGGCAGGCGGATTGCTGGTTGGTATAATCGCCCGTTGGCGCTTGCGGGACGAAGTTATCAACCAGTAGTTGGTCGGTCGTGTCGATGTCTTTTAGCTGCATGTTGGCTTGGGTGAGGGTGCCAGTTTTGTCGGTGATGATCAGCGTGGTCGAGCCGAGGGTCTCGCTGGCAGTCAGGTTGCGGATGATGCCGTTGCGCTTGGCGATGCGCTCGACACCGATGGCGAGGATCGCGGTCAGGCCGATCGGGAGCGCTTCAGGCACCGAGCCGACCAGCACTGCGATCGATAGCAAGAGCATCTCGTGGAACTCTTGGCCGTTGTTGATACCGATAAAAAATACCGCGGTGACCAAGATTGTGGTGACGATGATGATCACCCACGTGAGCTTGCCCAGCGCCTTTTGCAGTGGGGTTTTTTCTGATTGAGTTTCTTCAACCAAGGTAGCTAGCTTGCCGATCTCGGTTGATACACCCGTGGCAGTCACCAAGGCGTAGCATGATCCACCGACCGCCAGCGTGCCCGCAAACACCATGTTGGTGCGCTCAGCTAGTGCAGCGTCGGCTGCGAGCACGCCTGGGTCTTTCTCGACTGGGAGTGATTCGCCGGTGAGGATTGCTTCATCGACGGTAAAGTTTAGCTCACGAATGATGCGCGCATCGGCGGTGATCCGGCTGCCGTCAATAATGTGGATAACGTCACCAGGCACCAGCTGGGTGGCGTCGATCTCGATTTCTTTGCCGTTGCGGATCACTCGGGTGCGCTCGGTAATATATGATCGCAGCGAGCTGATGGCTTTCTCGGCCTTGTATTCTTGGATAAATCCGAGCACCGCGTTGACGATCACTGCAAAGCTGATGATCGCAGCATCGAGCCATTCTTGCAGGCTGGCTGTGAGCACAATTGCTGCACACAATATAAGAATCAGCGGACTGATGAATTGGTGCAGCAAAATACTGATAGGGGATTTGGTTTTTGCTTCGGCAAAGGCATTGGCGCCGTAGGTAATCAGGCTGGCGGAGGCTGCAAGGTCGGTCAGGCCTTGGGTCAACGAGCTGGTAAGTAGGGGAGCGATGGCACTTGGGTCGTGTGCCCAAGGCTCTGGCATGATTTGTTTCATAACTGCCCTATATTGTATCAAACACAATTGGGTTCGCAGCTGATTTATTCGTGTGTTACAATTCTTGGCATATGAAAAATCCATGGGTTATTGTAGGAATTGTGACGGTGGCATTATTTGCAGCAGCGTTTTACTTTGCTGGTACGGCTGGTGATCGTAACAATGAAGGATTACAAGAACTAACACATTATAAAGGTAATGCCGACGGAGTGATTTTGCTTGAGGAGTTTAGTGACTTTCAGTGCCCTGCTTGTGGTGCGATGGCACCTGTGATTGCCGGACTAATGGACGAATACGGCGACCAGATCAGATTTGAATACAAGCACTTCCCAATTGAGCGAGCACACCCGTTTGCTGTGCAAGCTGCGATGGCTACCGAAGCGGCTGGTCAGCAGGGTAAATTCTACGAATTCCACGACGCTTTGTTCGAGAACCAAGCCACTTGGTCACGAAGCGCCACACCCAACGCACTATTCCAGCAGTACGCGCAGGAGCTTGAGCTAGATATGGATCTATTCAAGCGACACAGCAACGCCTCTGACCTGCGCGACAAAGTCCGCGCCCAGCAAGCCGAAGGGATCGAGCGCGGGGTAACCGGCACACCCACTATGTTCCTCAACGGTGAGCGAATGGTCTATACCACCTACCCAGAATTCCTAGAGCAAGTAGTGCGAGCTCTTGACCCCAACGCAGTCCCAGTAGTCGAGCAAGACCCAGACGCGGCCGTAGTAGGAGAAGAAACTGGCGAGCCAGTACGATTTGGAATTTAATCCATTTACTCATACAACTATAGAAATAACTGTGTATCGATGGCTTGCAACATAGCCTATGTGTGAGTAGAGTGTGTGCTTGTTTGTTAGTTTAATCCGTACAACTTATGGGAGCAGCGGTAGATAGTGAATGGTTTAAGCAGATCAAGGTTATTTGTGCTGAGACCGAAGAGGTCGAGTGGCTACAAAAAAACATGCAAATAATCGAAGTCGAGCGTGAGCAGTTTTTGTTGAATGAAATTGAAAACCCACTATTTACCTATAAACAACCGACCCAGGCAGCAGCATTGATCAGCCAGGTCGAGGCGCTCGCGGCTGATATAGCTGCTACTGAAACTAATCCCATCGTAGCTGACTTGTACAAACGCAAAATCGCCAATCAGATCACCCGCATCGAGCTGGCGGTCGCCTCGGGGGCTGGTGATGATAAAGCTTTTTATGCCGCTAGCTGTGCACTGTACGATAAACCGTGCAAAAAGTACTTTGCTTATATCGCCAAACAAATCGGTGTCATGTACAAGCGAGTCAATCAAGACGGTGGCCAGATTGGCAAGCCGCTCAAGCAAGTGTTGTCGAAAATCGACGTCACCAAGGTTGAAATCGACGCAGGTATTTTGCCGCCTCCAGTTACAAAATCAAAACCAGTCAAAACCGTCGCGGCGGCCGTGGCGATATTTGAAGAAGCACTGACCAAGTTAGAGATATCAGACTGGAAAGTGGTGGTCGAAGAGCACACTAACCGATCTAGGTTTTCAGTTAATGCTCATAAGAAACTGGTCTATATTCCGAATCAAAAGCAGCTTGATAGTCGGGCCAAAAAAATGACAGATGTACAACTACAAGCCTTGGCCGAGCATGAGATCGGCGTGCATGCTAATCGAGCTAACGCTGGCAGCAACAGTCAGCTACTGCTGCTAGGAATCGGGCTTGATTCATACTTGCGCGGAGAAGAAGGCCTTGCCAGCTATTTACAGCAACAGGTCGAGGGTGCGACCGAGTTTTATGGCTTTGATCGCTACTTGGCGGCGTCGCTCGCGGTGGGGATGGACGGCCACAAGCGCGACTTTCGCGGGGTATTTGAGCTGATGGTGGAGTACTACCAGCTGCACTTTGCCGATATCGGACAGGGAGTTTCGTATATTAGAGCCCAGAGTGCTGCCTTTGAGGTTTGTATGCGTATATTCCGCGGCACCACTGGACAAACGCCAGGATGTGTCTACACTAAGGATATCGTCTATTTTGAAGGCAATATCGCTATCTGGCAACTACTGTTCGATAAGCCTCATGCCTTTGGAGATTTCTTTGTTGGTAAATACAACCCTTTGCTTAAAAGACACTTCACGGCGCTACGCACTCTCGGAATTATTAACGAAGATTGGTAATCAAAACTGTATGAATAAATTTGCATCACTGTGGATCGGACTGCTACTGCTAGTGCCAGGCACAATGGCCGCACAGTTCGAATTTGAAAGCGACCAGCCTGAGGTGCCGCAAGCAACCAGCTCGGCTACCTCGACTTTGGCCACCACCAGCGTACTGTCAGCTGAGCTGATCGCCCAAAGCGAACAAATGACCGCAGGCAATGACCTGACTCAGGCCGAAGAGTTTCCCGAAAAAGCGGAAATCATCTCGCGCTTTGATTCACGCTTGGTGACCGAACCATCGGTGATGAATATTTTTGCTTATTGGGTACAAGAAGCGGTCCGGATGGGGATTCCTGCCAATACGATTTTCTTGATCCTGCTCACACCGATCTTGGCCTTGCTAGTGAGCTTCACTCGCGTGGTGATCGGACTTCCTACACTTGATATGTTGGTGCCGATTGCGCTCGCGTTTGCTTTGGTATCGGTCGGTATTACGATTGGACTATTTGTCTTGGCTGCGATTATTTTAGCTTCATTTATCGCCAAGCGCGGTTTGTCTAGCCTCAAGATTATGTTTTATCCCAAGCGGTCGTTATCGATGCTATTTCTAGCCCTGTCGGTGTTTGGGGCTCTAACTATTGGTGTAATCTTGGGGCTAGATCGTATTTTGACCGTGTCTATTTTCCCGATCCTGATCCTTCTACTGCTAGGCGACCTGATCGTGTCGGTGCAGTTGCACAAGAGTCTGCAAGAAACTATGTTGATCACTGGTACCACAGTTGCGCTTGGGATCATTGGGTATCTCGCGGCTACCAGCCAGCTGATCCAAAACACGCTTATTTTGTATCCTGAAATCATCCTGCTGGTGATCCCACTCAATATTCTGGTTGGGCGGTACTTTGGTTTGCGGGTGCTGGAACTCTTCCGGTTTAATAATGTGGCAGTTGATTAAATATGGCACTCAGTCAATCATTACTCGGGATGAATGCGCGCAACTACCTGTATATCAGGAAGTTTAATCAGCGCCGCTACAAACTAATCGCCGACGACAAGCTACAAACCAAGCAACTGTTGCTGAAAAACGGCGTGGCCACTGATCCCATCTTGGCTCACTTCAAAACGCTGCAAGATGTACGCGCATTTGACTGGACCAGCCTGCCCAAGGACTTTGTACTCAAGCCGTCACGCGGCTATGGTGGGCGTGGGATCACGATTGTGCGCAAGTGGAATGGTGAGTCGGGCGTGATCAGTGGTGGACAGAAAGTCACCGAGACCGACGTGGAGCGAATGGTGTTTGGCGCGCTCGATGGCGAGCACTCGCTCAACAACTTGCCTGATACCGTTTTTATTGAAGATCGCATCATCCCGCACAGCTTTTTCAAAAAGTACGTGCAGTCGGGCGTGCCCGATGTACGCGTGATTGTGTGCAACAAAGTACCTGTGATGGCGATGATGCGCCTACCAACCGCGTACTCAGACGGAAAAGCCAATCTGCACCTAGGTGCACTAGGGGTTGGGATCGATATGCGCACGGGTATCACGACCTTTGGGATCGTGAACAACAAGCTGGTGGATTTTATCCCCGAAACCAAGGTAAAAGTGCGCGGAATCAAAATCCCTGATTGGGACACGATTCTCGAGACTGCCGTCGCAGCCCAGGCTTGCTCTAAATTGGGATTTGTCGGGATCGACATTGTACTGGACAACAACCGCGGTCCACTGGTGCTCGAGATCAACGCCCGCCCAGGGCTGAGTATCCAGATTGCCAACCAAACCTCGCTGCGTACCAGGCTCGAGCGCATCGCAGACCTCAAGGTACCAACGGTCGCCCGTGGCGTCGAGCTGGCCAAGCAGCTGTTTGCCGAGCAACAGCTAGAAGACGTCAAATCAGAAGATCGCCTACTAGGTGTGATCGAGAAAATCGTGATTTACGGCACCAAAAAGAAAAAGACAGTTCGTGCCAAGGTCGATACAGGAGCCTATCGCACCTCGATCGATAGTGACTTGGTTGAGGAGCTTGGCCTCGATGAGCGCAACAAATTTGTACGAGTACGATCAGGCAGCGGGCGCCAAAAGCGTCGCACGGTTGAATTGCGGTTTAAGATGAAAGGGAAAGACATTGATTCGATCGCTACCTACACGCCGCGCGATCACCTACGCTTCCCAGTAATCATCGGTCGGCGCGATATGAAGGGTTTTTTGGTTGACCCCAACGATATTCCCGACGGTGTGACTGTCCGGTAGATCGCGCGTGGTAGTATTGGGTTAATGTTACGCACTCGCGATTTTGTGTTGTTGTTTACGACCATTGTATTTTTGGTAGTCGCCATTGGTGCTACGGTGTGGAATCAAAACAGATCAGCCAGCCCACTTGGAGCCTTTGCTGAGGTTACGACTGAGGAAGGGGAATCAAGAGGAGCTGTGATCGCCTCCAGCGACAGCCTGTCGCGCGGCGAGCGAGTCGACCGTATGCGTGACCTGATCCGCGCTGAGGCGATCGTCACCGCACCCGAGCCAGAGATTATCGAGGAAGTCGCAGATCAAGCCGCTACCTCAACCGACACGCTAGCCGAGGCGGGTGTGCAAGAATGTGCTAATCTCACTCCTTATTTCGGCTTCTGGGAAGCACAGAAGATGTCTGTGGTACAAGGCGAGGGAGCGACTTTAATTATCAAAACTGAGGTCACAGCTACAGGCACGACCACACAAACCACCGTGCTGCAGCTACCAAGCCGCACCGCACCCAGCCCAGCTCAAACGTGTATCGGGTCAGACGTAGTCGGGATCGCCAATGACGGCTCGCTGATTCGCAACGACGAGCTGGCGCTGTACAGTGTGTTTGGTGCCGACACGCAGATCGGGTTTGCGCTCGATGGCTTTCCGATCTATGGCCGCGGCACCGGTGCGGTTGATCAGTGTGGCGGTTTGGTGCTGGCGGGGCAGTATCGCTACCAGTTACAAGCCGACCGAGCCACAATTATCAATTGCTTTGCCGCCGCACCAATGCGCCTGCCATAATCTATGGCCACACTTATATTTGATATAGAAACCATCGCTCGCCCGTGGAGCGAGTTTGATGACACTACCAAACAAGCCCTGCAATCCTGGGGCGTGCAGGCTGACCCAGCTACCGGCGAGGCTGATCAGTCATTCGAGCAGCTACAATCCACCCTGGGTCTGTCACCACTTACGGGCACGGTTGCCTCAATTGCAGTGTACGACGTCGAGCGCAAAGAGGGCGCTGTGTATGTGGTCAGTGGGGCAGAACCAAACCAAACCACCACCGATTCAGGCTACAAGATCAAGCATCGCAGTGAAGCGCAGCTGCTAGAGGATTTCTGGGAAGGCGCCCGCAGCTATGATGTGTTTGTGACGTTCAACGGCCGGCAATTCGATATCCCGTTCCTGCTGCATCGCTCAGTGGCGTGCGGCATCAAGCCCTCAGTCGAGCTAGTCAAAAACCGCTACCTCACGCAGCAAACCTATCCCTACCACATCGACCTACTAGAAGAGCTGACCTTCAACCGCGCCATGCCGCGTCGAGCATCACTGCACATGTTCTGCCAAGCCTACGATATCCCCAGTCCCAAAGCAGTCCGCGACGGTTCGAGTGTAGCGAGTCTGGTAGAAGATGAAGCGTGGCAGACCCTAGCCAACTATAATGCAACAGACGTAGTAGCCACCCACGCCCTCTACGAGAAATGGAAAGGGTATCTAGCCCCCAGGAGTTTCATAAATTCCCTTGAGTTTTAATTACTCAAGTGGTTGATGTGCTGCGTCGGTGCGATATTTCATGTGTTCAAAAGGTTGAGGGGTGGCGTTTGATTTCCAATGTCGCCATTGCTGGTACCATCCAATTGGTCCAAGGTAATGTGAGTGATGAACGGCAAAATCTAGTGATTTAATAGCATGGTAGCCGCGTTCTAGCCAGTAATTTAGCCAGACAGTATCCTCGCCACCACCAGCGTATCTTTCATCAATAGGTTGCTGTTCCCAGAGGTCACGCCTGATAAGGGCATTTGTAAAACCTAGTGCACCACCTTCGTAGGTCGTTAATTTTCTAGTACGACCAGTCGGTAAAAATCGCCTGCGCTCCTCAAGCCAAAGCGCACCATTGTGAATTATTTTATCAGTAATACTGCCGTCGGGCATCGCTCGTAGTGGTCCGTAAACACCCAGTGCTTTGTCGTCTTTCTTTACAATATCTATGGCACTCTGCATCCAGTTCTGACCAATTGGCAATGAATGGGCTGATAGCATAATAAAATAGCTAGTAGCAGTGCTGGCTTTGATGCCAATATTTATAGCGTATGGATAAGTGAAATCTGCTGCCGCTATTTCAATTATTCGCATGTTCGGGAATCGACGTACAATCTCAAGCGTTTTGTCGGTTGATCCTGAGTCAACCACAATAATTTCAAAATTAGAGTATGACTGATCACTTAAACGTCGCAAAGTTTCACCAACCCAACGTTCTTCATTTCGGGTACGAATGATAACCGCAGTTTCTGGTTGATTCTGAGGTGTATTTAGTGATGTGGATATAGACATACGTATTAGATATTATTTGCTGACTCTGACAGAACATTGCTATACTGCATTCTACATGACTACACCATTTCCAAAAGATTTTTATTGGGGGGCGGCCACTGCGTCGTATCAAGTCGAAGGCGGGATTGATAATTGCGACTGGGCGGAAGCTGCACGCCAAGGTAAGGTGCCTGTGGCTGGTCGATTGTCTGATCACTATAATCGATACGAAGCTGACTTTGATAGTGCAAAAGAGCTGGGCCATAATGCGCACCGTTTTTCTATAGAATGGGCGCGGATAGAGCCAGAAGAGGGAGTATTTGACGAGGTTGAGTTGGAGCACTATCTCAGTGTGTTGCGCTCGCTTCGGGCGCGTGGGTTAGAGCCTTTTGTGACCTTGTGGCATTTTACGTTGCCGCAGTGGCTGGCCGAGCAAGGTGGATTTGAGAATCCTAACACACCAGAATTATTTGCTCGCTATGCAGGCAAGGTTGTGGAGGCTTTTGGTGATCTGGCAATCTATTACTCAACCATCAATGAACCAAATGTCTACGCGACCCATGGGTACATCTACGGGGCTTGGCCGCCATTTAAGCGCGTAAAAATTGGCTGGAAGAAACTGGGTAAAGAAGACGGAACCAGCGAGAAAACTGGCGCTCAAGCCAAATTCAGGCATTTATTTTCTTACCGTCGAGTAGAGCGTAACCTGATACAAGGTCATATCGCCGCGTACAAAGCTATCAAGCAAGCCAATCCTCAAGCCTTGGTGAGTGTGGTCAAGCACGTACACTTCTTTGATTCTGATGGGCGTTTCTTTAATACATTGTTTGCCAAAGTTGCCAGTTATTACCAAACCAACAAATACATGTCTCGAGTCCAGAAATATAGTGATGTCATTGGGCTTAATTATTACCGAAGTACCAGGTTTGGTGATACTCGTAACTATTTGCGGTCTGATATGGACTGGAAAGTGTACCCTAGTGGAATCTACGGAGCATTGATACAACTACAAAAGTTTAACAAACCAATATTTATTGCCGAAGCAGGAATCGCCGACGAGGATGATGATTTGCGCGGGCAGTACATCACGGTTCAAGTTGAAGCTATTGCTCAAGCGCTAGAGGCTGGCGTCGATGTGCGTGGGCATATGTATTGGTCGCTGATGGACAATTACGAGTGGGCGCTAGGTACTACCAAACGGTTTGGCCTCATCAAGATCAACTACGACACCCTCGAGCGGGAAATTCGCCCCAGTGCATACGTGTACAAAGACCTTATTTCAAAATATAGCAAGGTAGAATAGAAATTAATGAGTTGGATTCTACTGGCGACCATTGGGCAATTCTTGAATGCGATTGTCGCTATCCTTGATAAGTATATTGTCTCGGATGAAAATGCGCTGCCGCGACCGTTTGTGTATGCGTTTTATTCTTGCTTACTGACTGGTGGCTGGGCGTTTATTTATTTTATTGGTGTAATACCTGGCTTGCACGAGCTGGGCGCGCCGTCGTACAAAGAAATCCTGGTGCCAACCTTGACTGTGGTAGCGCTGTCATTTCTGGCGGCGTACACGTTTTTTATGGCGCTGGTGTCTATGTTTAGTGCACTCAAAGAGGCCGATGCTAGCAATGTGCTGCCGATCATCGGCTCGATCTCGGCTTTGGCTACCTTTGGGATGAGCTACATGTTCCTCGATGCGTCGCTGCCCGCAAACTTTATCTGGGGGATTACGATTCTGGCGGCTGGAACACTGCTAGTCGCGCAGACACTCCCAAAGGTGGTAGTGATTATGCACGTGGCGCACTCGGGATTATTCTTTGGGCTACATGCGATTACCATGAAGGGATTGTTCCTTGAGACCAGCTTTGACGATGGATTCTTTTGGTCACGGGTGGGGTTTGTGCTGTTTGCGCTGTCGCTACTACTGGTGCCAACCTACTACCAAAAGATCACCGAGCAAACCAAAGGCACCAGCAAGAAAACTGGTGTGATTGTGCTCTTTACCAAGGTGTTGGCGGGCATAGCGGCGTTCTTGCTGCTCAAGGCTACCGACCTAGGCGAAGTGTCGGTGGTGCAAGCGCTTGATGGGATTAAGTTTGTGTTTATTTTGGTGATCAGCTTTGCGTTTGCGCACTGGCTGCCCGATAGTGCAACCGATCGCGATACGCGCCCGGGTACGATCTTCCGCAAACTACTCTTTGTAGTTGTGATTATGGTTGGATTCTTTATGTTGTTTGCATGATAAAATATCAAGTATGTTGAAGAAATTTCTATTGGGATTCTTGATCTTTCTGTTTTTCATCGGGTTTATTATTTTGTTACTGGCGCAAAAAGAAAAACCGGAAGAGATCGTCTATGGCATGTCGTTTAATACCCCGTACGCCCGCGAGCTGGGGCTCGATTGGCGCGAGACCTACGATGCGATTTTGGATGATCTGGGTGTACGCAACCTGCGCTTGGCTGCACACTGGCCGATGGTCGAGCCGATCCCAAATATCTACAACTTTGCCGAGCTTGACTACCAGATCCAGCGTGCCGAAGAAGTCGGTGCCGAGGTGATCTTTGGCGTCGGGCGGCGCTTGCCGCGCTGGCCCGAGTGTCATACCCCTGACTGGGCGCAGTCTATTACATTAGAGCAGCGCAATGCAGCTCAATTGAACTACATGACAGCGGTCGTCAATCGCTACAAAGACAGCCCAGCTATCACTACTTGGCAGGTAGAAAACGAACCATTCTTGGCTGTATTTGCCTTTGATCACTGTGGCGAGCTGAACGTAGACTTCCTTGATCGCTCAATCGAATTGGTACGCTCACTCGACCCGACTAGGCCGATTTTGGTGACTGATAGTGGTAATCTCGGTACGTGGTACGGCGCACACACTCGTGGTGATCAATTCGGTACCAGTGTGTATGTACACTTTTGGAATCCTGAGCTGGGGCAATTTCGCACGTGGCTACCACCTTGGTTCTATCGCGCCAAAGATAATCTAATGCGAGTTTTATTCGGTTCAAAAGAAACGATCCTGATCGAGCTTTCAGCCGAGCCTTGGCTGCTAGAGCCTATCGTTGATGTGCCGCTAGAGATCCAGTTTACCCGCATGAACCTACAGAAATTTGAAGATATCTTGACCTACGCTGAGGGTACGCACTACGAGCGACAATATCTGTGGGGCGCCGAATGGTGGTATTGGCTGTTGCTACAAGACCAACCCGAGATGTGGGAGCGTGGCCAAAAGCTGTTTCCAGCCAGTAGTGTTAACACTAGCTCAGAATAATCTATGAAAAGCTTCTTACTATTCACGTTTAGTTTTTTGTATACGCGCAACTGGTACACAGGCAAGCAGGAATTGTCACGATCAAGAATGGCGATCTTTTGTGCTGGGCTGTTCTTACTACTAGTATCGCTGTTTACGATCAGTATCTTGCAGGCGCCATTTGAGATCGATAATACTATGCAAGCCTTGCCGTAGGTGTGCTACTATGTCACGTATGAGTGTATTAGCCCGTTTTCGCGCGGTTCCCGATAAAGACAAAGCCTCGCTGGTGCGTAAGTTGGTCGCTAATGGGACCCCAGATTTTGATTATTTTTATCTGATTGGTTTGTCGACTTTGATGGCGACTTTTGGCCTGTTGCTCGATAGTGGTTCGATTGTGATTGGTAGTATGTTGATTGCTCCTCTTATGTACCCAATTCTGGGGGTGGCTCTCGGGCTGGTAATGATGGGTGAGAAGATTTCAGTCTTTAATCGGGCGATGACGACGTTGGTAAAGTCACTGGCAGGCGGTCTGGCGTTGTCAGTAGTAGCGGCTTTTCTGTTTGGTAATGCTGCGATGTACGAAACTGCCGAAGTAATGGCACGCACCGAGCCTGACTTGCTGCACTTGCTGGTGGCGATCGTGGCTGGTGCGTCAGTCGCCTACATGCTCGCGCGGCCAGAGTGGAGCGAGACTCTGCCTGGGGTGGCTATTGCTGTAGCGCTGATTCCGCCACTTGCCACTATGGGAATTGGAATTGCAGCTTTGGATATGGTGATTCTCAAAGGGGCATTTATGATTTTGTTTTTGAACCTGATCGGTATCATTGGGGTGGCGACGTTTTTGTTTTTGGTGATGAACCTTGGTGAGAAAAACCGTATTGCCGAGTCTACTATCAAAAAAGAAGACGAGAAGCTCGAACAAGAAAACAAAATTATCGCCGAAGTGTCAGAACAGATTGGTGATAACACAGAGGTCAAAATTGTCATTAAAGAAAACATCACCACATGAAATATTCATTAATTACCGCTGTTGCGCTATCATTAGTATTAATCACGAGCGTTTCGGCTGGTACGGTAGTGCGCACTGGTGATCAAGTGTCGGTTACCAACGAACAAAACGTCGCTGATAACTTTTATGCAATTGGCAATTCGGTGGTGATCTCTGGCGAGAGTAGCCAGGACTTAACTATGATCGGAGGCAAGGCCAGGTCAGATGGGGCGGTAGCCGGTGATGTGCTGGCCGCTGGAGTATCAGTACTGATCGACGGAGTAGTTTCGGGTGATGTGCGGGTGCTAGGTGGAGACGTGACAATTTCTGGTGAAGTCTTGGGTGATGTAGTGGTGGTTGGTGGAGTGGTGGAAGTGCTCTCAACTGCGTCTATCGGTGGTGATCTCTTGGCGTACGTAGGTACTCTTACGGTTGGTGGATCAGTCGCAGGTGATGTGCTTGGTCGGATGGATCAACTGACGATTAATTCGGTGGTCGTGGGTAACCTGAATGTTGCCGTATCTCAATTGACGCTAGGTGAGCAGGCGGTGATCGAGCAGACCGTCAGATACACGAGTGATAATCTACTGATCCAGGCATTTAACACTACTATTGGGGGTGACACAGTACGTAATGATCCAGTTTCGATGAATGATCCGCAGCAGTTTCAGTCGCTACTGATGCTGTCATTAATGGTCTTACTGGCATGTTTTGTGTGGTACCTATTATCTCGACCAACCCTCAATCAAACAGTGTTACATACTGTCAAAAGCCTACTGCGCAGTGCTATTGTTGGCTTCGTTAGTTTGTTAGTCCTGCCGTTAATAATAGCTATTTTGGCCTTTAGTTATATTGGTATCTATGTTGCAGTTATATGTTTGGTTGGTTATGTGACACTTCTGCTGCTAGCTATTGCTGCGTTGCCAGCAGTTGTGGGTCGTTTGGTTATGGATATTGCAAATAAACCAGCTCATGGACTTACGCCTTTGGTGTTACTTGTAGGATCGACCGTGTGCAGTATTATCTTACTATTTCCGGCTATTGGTCCACTGATCTTGCTGTTTGGAATTGTGTTTGTATTTGGTGGTCTGGTCGAATCTATAATTAAAGCTAGTCGATAGCAGTATGTGGCTTGCTTCGTTTTGGTCAGTACTCGATGACCTAGCGAGATTCGCGTTAGGTTTAGAGCAGCCCGTGCCGGTTGGTCATCAGTTATTTGCTATTGATCAGGCAAGTGGTACAGCACCCGCGACTAGTAACCCCAAACCAATATCGATTGACAATGGTCTAGCGCCAGCTGTGGTTTTGGTTGCCGGTCAGCTATACGACTCGCAATCAACTATCACAATTGTCATCCGAAAGACTCTACAAATCAGCAGCAACGATTTGGTGCAACTAGGAAATCTGACTAATATTGAGTGGTTGATGTATAGCGCGCACATACAGAATGTATCCGTACCACTAGCTCTCATGAAAATCACACCGCTTGGCCTGTGGTATACAACCCTCAAAGGTAAACCTGATATCCAAATTGGAATCGAACCAAGAACTGGTACGTTAGCCGAATGGACGATGTCTAATGGCAGTAATCAAGCAGGATTAGTTACCAGGGTTTCGCCTGACAATACTATTACAATTCAATCTATATCAGCAACCCCGAGCGGTACGTGCGTTGAGGAAATTCTCTCGGCTGATGTATGGATCGAGCGTCGACCGATTTTTACCCGCTGGCGGTCATAATTTGGTACACTGGTACATATGCAAAAACGAGTCGCCTTCTTTGATATTGATGGAACCATTTTCAGGTCAAGTTTATTGATCGAGTTGGTAGACCAGCTGATTACGGAGGGTGCGTTTCCAGAGACTGCGCGGCAAGAATATCATACTGCGTATGCAGCCTGGCAGTCGCGTGAAGGTAGCTATGAGGCGTACATTGCAGCGATTATCAACGTGTTTTTGGATCATATCAAAGGGGTACATTACGGCACGTTTGCTGATATTGGTAGGCGAGTAGTGGCGCTCAAGCGCAAGCGGGTGTATCGCTATACTCGTGACTATCTCAAGCAACTCAAGGCTCAGGGATACATGCTGATTGCTATTTCACAATCGCCAAAGACTGTATTGGATGAGTTTTGCCGCGAGTACGGGTTTGATAAAGTCTACGGTCGCATATATGAAATCGGCCCGCGAGATTGCTTCACGGGCGAAGTGATCGACGAGTATCTAATCGAAAACAAAGCCAATATCGTCAAGCGGGTATTTGAGCGACATCCCGAACTGACGCGGGTAGGGTCAATCGCCGTTGGTGATACCGATGGAGATATTCCTTTGCTTACTAGTGTCGATATTCCGATTTGTTTTAACCCTAACCAAGAGTTGTACGATCATGCCAAACGTCAAGGCTGGCAGATTGTAGTCGAACGGAAAGATGTTGTGTATCATTTATAACTTACTACAGTAATCATCTATTTATGAAAAAGAAACTAAAAAGAGATCAAGAACAAGCAGTTGTCAGTGGGGTGCTCGCTGGGATGGCAAAGTACTGGGATCAAGACCCTGTACTGTTCCGAGTACTGGCCATCGTATTTCTGGTCCTGACTGGATTCTTCCCAGGAATATTGTTATACCTTGGCGCTTGGGTAGTGATGCCAAAAGATAATGGGCCAGATGTGCATTACGAAGTGGTTGAATAGCTATGGTTGATCCTCGCCGCGTACAACCCAGAAATAAACATGCAGCTGGGTTAGGCCCAGTGGTATACGTCATGGCGCGCGAGCAGCGCGTGCACGATAACTGGGCGCTGTTATATGCCCAAGCGCAGGCAGCTGAGCGCGGTGTGCCTTTGTGTGTACTATTTGCCTTAGGGCCGATGTTCGCCAGCGGTACCGCGCGGCACAATGCCTGGATGTTGGCGTCGCTCAGGGAAGTGCAGGCGAACTTGAGCAAGTTTAACCTTCCGTTTTTCATCGAGATTGGTGAGTGGCATGATGTGATTCCGGCTTTTGTAAAGCGGCACCAGGTCGGCGAATTGGTGTTTGATTTCAACCCGCTACAACCGGTGCGTAATTGGCGGGCTGTCGTGACTGAGCAAGTTGATTGTAAGGTAGTCGAGGTAGACGCGCGCAACATCGTGCCAGTCTGGCAAGCGACCGATAAGCTAGAATACGCCGCCTATACCATCCGGCCTCGGATCACTCGCCAGCTGGGTGAGTATTTGACTGCTATTCCAAAGTTAGAAAAACAAACGCTTGATTGGGGAAGTGCGGTGCCAGACATCGACTGGGAAGCGGTTGCGTCCTATCGTAGTTTTGCCATAGACGCGCCGGTACCAACCCGCTTTACAGCAGGCGAAGCGGCTGGCCAAGCGATGCTGCAGGAATTCATTACAGAGCGCTTGGTTGGTTACAACGAGGCTCGTAATGACCCGAACCGCGACGGGGTATCACACCTGTCGCCGTACTTGCGTTGGGGTAATGTCTCCGCGCAGCGAGTGGCACTCACTATCAAGCAAACCAACGCTCCCGATGAAGACAAAGCCGCCTTCCTCGAAGAGCTTATCATCCGCCGTGAGCTGTCAGACAACTACGTCTATCACACGGCTGACTACGACCAAGTATCAGGCGCGCATGCCTGGGCGCAGAAAACTATCGCTGAGCACAAGGGCGACAAGCGCGAGTATGTCTACACCCTTGAGCAATTTGAACAAGCTCAGACCCACGACGACCTCTGGAACGCGGCACAATTGCAGATGGTGACTGAAGGCAAAATGCACGGCTTTATGCGCATGTACTGGGCCAAGAAGATCCTGGAGTGGACGCCAGATGCTCAAACTGCTATCGACGTCGCCTTGACCCTCAACGACCGCTATAACCTTGATGGGCGCGATAGTAATGGCGTGTGTGGTGTGATGTGGTCAATCTGCGGTGTACACGACCGGGCTTGGAACGAGCGCGAGGTGTTTGGCAAGATCCGCTACATGAACTACAACGGCTGCAAGCGTAAGTTCGACGTCAAAGCCTACGTCGAGAAATACACTATCGAGCAATCAGCCATGTTCGATGAATAAGCATGAACGGGAGTTTCAGTCGTTCGTACTAGATTGGTACGAAAAGTGTGGCAGACACGATCTACCCTGGCGCCAAACTCACGATCCATACTTGATACTGGTGTCGGAGCTGATGTTGCAGCAGACACAGGTGAATCGGGTGATTTCCAAATACGAAGCCTTTACACAAAAATATCCAACAGCGCAGAGACTAGCGAAATCCAGTTTGGGTGATGTGCTGCGACTGTGGCAGGGTCTGGGGTATAACCGACGAGCAAAATTCTTGCTCGAGTGCGCACAGACAATCGTGACTGATCACAACGGTATATTTCCAACTGACTACCGTGAGCTCTTGAAATTGCCAGGCATTGGACCGTATACTGCAGCAGCTATCTGTGCTTTTGCATATAATCAACCCATCGAGCTGATTGAGACCAATGTCCGCCAAGTCTACATCCATCATTTTTATAAAAATAAAGCCGAAGTCACGGATGTCCAGATCCTGGAGAAAGTCAGCATTACCTTGCCAGCTGACAACGCTCGAGCTTGGTACGCCGCCCTGATGGATTACGGCACACACCTCAAATCCCTCCACGGTAACAATACTAGAATCGTCCGTGGCTACACTAAACAATCTAAATTCAAAGGGAGTAATCGGGAAGTGCGCGCGGCAATTGTGCGCGTACTCACCACCAAATCGCTCACTAAGACGCAGTTGTGGGTAGAGCTAGCCGAGTACGACGAAACCAAAATCGCAACGCAATTGGATAGTTTACTGAAAGAGCAGTTAGTTGTTGTAAGCAAAGGGAAGTATCAGCTGCCCTAACTACCGTGTATCCACAATCAAAGACGCGCAAAACATAGCTGGGATCATGAGCACTGCAAAGACGATGAAAATAAAATTAAACGGTACATAGAGTAACGCCAAGCTGGCGACAATAGCACCCAGCACATACGCCAGTGGCCTGGTGATGCGGAAGAAGCTGATGATCTGTGCGTCAGATGACTTGGTTTGTTTGAAGAAATACGATTCGGTAGTGACCTCGACCAAAGCCGCGCCCACGCGGGTGGTAAACATAATAGTTGCCCAAACAGCCACACTCGCCACCGTCACAAATGACATCCACGACGTCGCGATGATAATGATCAAGAAGCCTGCCGCCATCATTTCTTTTTCCCCGATATGTCTGTCGGCGATGATACCAATGGGGTATTCCAGTAGCACATAGGCCATCTGAGCAAAGAACATGACAATTCCAAATTCTGCCCAGGTCAGCCCGATAGTACCTGTGAGGTACAGTGGCGTGTACACCACCATCATCATAAAGAACATCTGTAGCAAGAAATGCGCAATAAACACATTGCGAATATTTAGGTTTGCCCAAAAGGTACCGATAGCCGAGAACAAATCAATTTCGCTGTAGATTGGATCAGAGAAACTCCTAAAGTACACTAGCAGGATTGCGAGAACTGGGATCAACGTCAGCCCACTAACCAGATACGCATTTGTAAAATCAGCGCCCGTCGGTCCAATCAGCATGCCACTAATAAATGGCGACAACGCCCCAACCAAACTGGCCATGGTCAAGAGCAGTCCTCGGCTGGTGCCAGTGCCGCTTTCATCATTGCCAATCCGTTCTTCCATGAATATATCAAGGTTAAAAATAATCAGTGGCACGGTGATCAGGTGGACAATAAATAAAGGAATCGCTATCTCGAGGGTGCTGGCCTGCGACATTCCGATAACAGCGATAAAGTTAGCAATCAGCAGTCCAACGGTCAGCTTAAAATTACCAGCGCGGTGCAATACTCGCGACACAAAGAGAAAAATCAGTACACTCAAAGCCGAACCGATTATATAAATCGCTCCGACACTCGCGGCGTCGATGTATTGTTCTAGAAACGACGAGTTAATAAACGCGACTAAAAACGAGTGAAATACCAAAAGTAAAATCGCTGCGTAAATAGGAATCAACTTACGTCGCGGGCTCTGCAACATGACTGGACTGTGGGAAGCTCTGGGCATATTACAATAGTATACTTCGGTGTCATGGAGAATTATTGACCTATAAACAAAACAGCGCCGTAGTGGCGCTGTTTTATTCTTTTGGAGTTTGTTGTTCCAGGAATTTCTGCTAGGAAAGGCAGAAATTCGGAACGAAATTCGCAATAGTCGCTACGCTCGTTTGCTCATTCCTATATACCGATCAGTACGGGGATCACCATGGGGTTCTTGCTGGTTCGCTGCATGAGGAAGCGTGATAGTTCGTTCATGACTTCTTCTTTGGCGATCTCAAGGTCGATTGGGTGTTGGCCTTCGGTGCTTTTTTCGATCGCTCGTTTGACTAGTACGCGAGCCTCGCTCAGCAATTGCTGGTTCTCACGCAGGTAGACAAACCCGCGAGAGATAATGTCTGGTGACTTGCGCAGCTTGCCGGTCTTGCTGTTGACGGTGGCGATGACTACAAACATGCCGTCTTCAGATAGTGACTTGCGATCACGCAAGACGACCTCTTGGCGCGTACCCACGGTGAATCCGTCGACCATCAATTGATCGTTGGGGATTGTCATTGGTAGGACGCTAATGTCAGTTCCGTTTCTGATTTCGATAATTGTGCCAGTGTCAGGTACGACGATGTTTTCTTTCGGAAAGCCGTTTTCTACCGCTGTAAAGTAGTGGCTTTTCAACATAAAGTGGTGACCGTGAACGGGGATAAGGAATTTGGGATTCACGGTCTGACGGATCCAGGTCAGCTCGCCAGCATATCCGTGCCCGGTCGAGTGGATCGCCGCTGATTGCACGGTGACTACCTTCACGTTGCGGCGGTACAGGTTGTCTTTCAGGATTTGAACAGAGATTTCATTACCAGGAATCACAGATGAAGATAGTAGAATGGTGTCGCGCTCATTAAGGGTAATGAACTTGTGTTGGTTGGTGGACATACGCATCAGGGCGGCGAATTCTTCGCCCTGGGCTCCAGTTGAAAGAATAACAATTTTGTCAACGGGATAGTCTTTGATGTCGTTACCTTGGATAAACGTGCCTGGTTTGACCTCGAGAAGTTTTGCTTGAATAGCAATCTCGATATTGCTTTTCATACTGCGGCCTTCGAGCACCACCTTTTTTCCGTACTTTTCACATGATGCGATTAGTGCAAATAATCGTTCAAAGTTAGACGCAAAGGTCCCGATGATAAGTCGACCAGTGGCGTTTTTGACCAGTTCGTCAAACGTATCAAGTACGATACTTTCTGGTGAAGAAAAGCCTGATTGCCACGCGTTGGTTGAGTCACACAATAGGGCCAGGTTGTTGTTTTTTCCAACGTTGATCCAGTCGGCAGCTTCTTGCTCGTCAACTTTACCTTCTAGGTGGGTGAGTTTGACGTCGCCAGTTACGGTCACGTCGCCATGCTTGGTTTCAACACTAACTCCCATGGCGTCTGGAATTGAGTGAGTGACGGCGAAGGTTTTGATTCTGGTTTTACCAACGGTAAAATGCTCACCTTCCTTTACCACGTTCATCTTGAACGGTTCCATGTGCGGAAATTCTTCTTGTCGCTTGAGGATCATCAGTGAAGACAAGTTTTGGGTATAAATTGGGGGGTTACCGATTCTCTCCATAATAAACGGCAAGCCTCCGATGTGGTCGAGGTGACCGTGAGTAATGACCATTGCTCGGATTTTGTCCTTTCGCTCTTCGAGGTACTGGGTATTGGGTAAAATATAGTTGATACCAGGGGCGTTTGATTCAGCTGAGACAAACTGGAATCCAGCGTCCACCACGATGATGTCATCTTTGGTTTCGATGATGTTCATGTTGCGGCCGATTTCTTCGACGCCTGATACGGTGATGATTCGTACTGTATCTTCATCGGTGATGTCTGGAATCTGTGTGTGGTTTTGCGCTTCATCTGCACCTAATCGGTGGGTGAGGGCAGGGGCTTTGTCTGAGCGACGTTGCTGGGGTCGGCGTCCGCCGCGGGCGCGGGCTGGGCGTGCTCCACCTGCTCCTTCTGATCGGTTGCCTTGTGGGCCACGGCCACGTGGGCGGGCACTGGCGCCACCACTTCGCTGTGGTCGGCCTCCGCCTGGGCGCTGTGAGCTACCGCGTGGGTTTGGGTTGGCTGCGCGTGCGCGCGGAGCACTTGGTGTGGCTGGCGTGCGAGTGTCGGCGTTAGGGTTGGCTTTGTCTTTGTTGCCAAAAGGCCTTCTGGTTCGCTTGCGGGCAGGTGCCGCACTGTTATTTGATTGTGGTGTGTTGTTTGTTTCGTTCATGTGTAAGTTCTTAATTAAATCTTTGCGTTGTAAGCAATATAAAAATGTCTATTCAGTAGTGGCTTCGTTTCTGAAAAAAGGCCAGAGTGAACTGGTATCGGTGTGCCAAGTCGTAATTGTGCTGAAGCGGTCTGCAGCACGGCCAATGTTTAGTACGGGTTGAATCTGGATGTCATTACGCGATACATACAAGCTGGTCGGCTGAAAGAGTGAAATAGCTGGTCGTTCAGCTGCGATGATCTGGCTGGCAGCCAGTTGGGCTTCGTCTCGTTCAGCGATCACTTGACTGATGCGCGCAGTCTCCAGCAGCTCATCGACCGAAATATTGGCATACTGAGCGATGTTTAGCCCTGGGTCGTTCTGCTGTGACGAGTGCCAAAATTGGTACATGTCACCTGTACGGTTACTATCAATCCCAAACAAAAGCACTGAGAATTCACGCGGTCTAATCACAGACTGCACCAGATCTGTCAGGGTGTATTGCTCGGTTTGTACGGCAATGCCAAGCTCACGCCACGTGGTAGTGATAGTTTGCACTACAGCACTGAGGTCATTGGTGTCGGTAGTCCGGATGGTAATTTCTAGCGGGATAGTCGAATCATCAATCTCTTTCTCCCAAAATCCTTGTTCTGTTTGGGTCCAGTCGGCGTCTTCTAGAATTGAGCGGGCCTGTTCAACCCGAGTAGCGGTATCGACTGCATCTCCAACATCGCTTGATTCTAGCGCAGATTGCGTCACTGCGATAGTACTGTCGCTGGGGATTCCGGCGCCACTAAGCGCAATTTCGATCAAAGCTTCTCGATCGATCACCACATCAAGCGCCTCGCGCACAGCGGCGTCGCGCAGTACGGGCGAGCGGTTTTGGTTAAAAAACAATCCAAAGGTGCGCGGTAGGGCGGTGGCGCTGGTATTCCACAGGGCAGGGTCAAGGGTCTGGGCGCGGCTGGCATCGAGGTATGCCGTGGTGTCGACTCGACCTTCGTTCATCGCAAGTAGCAACTCAGCCTCGTTGGCTAGGAATAAAACATTCATGTCAGAAATCAGCGCGCGATTGTGATTGCTGGCCGCCGCTAGATAGTACTGCTCGACTGTACCGCTGCGCGAAAAAGTCGCGTTTTTGACTTGGAAGGGTCCACTTCCAATCGGGGTGGTGTTGAATTCACTAAATGGTACCTGCGCAATGGGAATCTCGCTCCAAATGTGCTCGGGCAAAATCCCAAGGGTAAAGTTCTCGATAAACGGCGCGTAGGGCTCAGTGATGGTGATCAAAACTGTCCGCTCATCGATCGCTTCTGCCACTACACCCGACCAGTTCGCGCGCAGTGGGCTTTTGAGCTCGTCATTTTGTACCAGACTAATGGTAAATAGCACGTCGCTTGCGGTCACCGCCTCGCCATCGTGAAATGAGATATCTTCGCGTAATACAATAGTATAGGTCGATCCGTCGTCTGATACCGTCACACTCTCCGCAAGATTGGGCACCAGCGTGCCGTCAGGCGCAATTTGCATCAGTCCGCTATAGATCAGCGCTACCATATCTTCATCGGCGCGGGTGAGCGCGAGGGCTGGGTTTACAAATCGAGGCGTACCCACAATCCCCTCGGTAAAGCTGCCGCCAGCCGAAATACCAGTCACCGAAAACGCTTGATTAAGTGATAGCACAAACCACAGTAGCGCCGCAAAAGCGACCAACAGCAGCGAGCGCAATAGCCATCGATCGCTGGTTTTGGCCGATTCGATCGTAGCAATAATAGTAGAAATAGAGAAAAAGCGGTTCATAGTCGGGAAGCGGCAGTGGCAAGTGCCAGCTGCTGTACGTCCTAAAACTCGTCGAGACTTATACCAAGACGTTCAAAAACGTTGAAAATACAAAGAGAATAGCTACGATGATTGAAAATCGAAAGAGGAATTCTTCTGCACCACGTCGTTTGTTAAACGCTGAGCTAAAGTTGTCTCCACCAAATGCACCACCAAGGCTAGAACCTCGCTGTTGTAGCAAGATCGCTGCGGTGAGCAAAATAGAGAGAATAATCTGAATGTAGGGCAGTACTGAAAGTACCGTATCTAATAGATTCATGCGTGGCAAAGTGTATCAGAAAGGTTTGGGGATGGCAATAGAAAGTTGGCAGAGTTGGGTGAGGAATAGGGCGGCGGGTGTAGGAGAGAAATACTGTGACGTGCTTTTCGGCGGCGCCCGAGACTCGCTATCCGCTCCCTAAGGGCATCCCCCAAACACACGTTGTGGTGGCTTTGTTATTCTTAACTGCTGATTAATCTGTCACTATTGCTAAATAGCGCGCCACCACAGCGAGTGTTTGGCATGTACGCTCAGGGAGCGGATGCGAGTCGAGTGTGCTGCCGAAAAGCTCGCCCACATATTTCTCACCCCAAGCCGCCGCCCTATTCCTCACCAATTCACCTAAAAATTGCAAACGGTTGTGGCTGGGATATAATGGGGTTGCGACGGAGGTGATCGACTTATTTTTGCAGTCGCGACTGGAATTTGAAGTTATTTATTGTTATTTCTAAAGTAAAATTATACCTATGTCAGACAAAAGTCCGATTACACCTTTGGGTGACCGAGTCATCGTGCGCCCACTTACAGATGCAGAATTAGGTACCGTCTCAGCCTCAGGGATCATCATTCCTGATACCGCCAAGAAAGAAAAACCCGAACAAGGAATCGTGATCGCAGCTGGGCCAGGGAAATGGAATGAAGACGGCGATGCTCGCATCGCGATGGATGTGAAAGAAGGTGATCGAGTGGTATTTTCGAAATACGGCTTTGATGAACTCAAGTTCGACGGTAACGAATACTACATCGTGGCCGAGACCAGCATTTTAGGAATCTTAAGTTCAGCAAAATAATATGGCTAAGGAAGTACTATTTGGAGAAGAACTGAAAAAGAAGCTGAAGAAAGGAGTCGATACGGTCGCTGACGCTGTGAAAGTCACGCTTGGGCCCCGCGGTCGCAACGTGATCTTGGATAAAGGGTACGGCGGACCGATGATCACCAATGATGGTGTGAGTATCGCCAAAGACATCACGCTGTCATGCAAGTTTGAAAACATGGGCGCAGAGATCATCAAAGAGGTCGCCAGCAAGACCAATGATCTAGCAGGTGACGGAACCACAACCGCAACTGTACTAACCCAAGCGTTGGTGCACGAAGGACTACGCCAGACAACAATGGGGATCAACGCCATGGCGGTGCGATCAGGTATGGAGCACGCCTCGGTTGACGTGGTAGCAGCACTCAAGAAAATGGCCACCCCGATTACTAATGTCGAGGAGATCAAGCAGGTAGCGACTATTTCTGCTGAGAGTGCAGAGCTGGGTGAGAAGATCGCCGAGACAATCGACAAGGTTGGCAAAGACGGTGTGGTGACGGTGGAAGAATCACAGTCCTTTGGGATCGAAACCGAATTTACCGAAGGCATGCAGTTCGACAAGGGGTACATCTCTCCATATATGGTCACCAACGGTGAGCGGATGGAATCAGAGTACAAAGACGCACATATATTGATCACCGACAAAAAGATCGCTTCAGTGCAAGAAATCTTGCCGCTACTAGAGAAGGTCGCTGCGACAGGCAAAAAAGAATTGGTGATTATTGCCGATGACGTCGAAGGTGAGGCCTTGGCGACCTTGGTGGTCAACAAACTAAAAGGAGGATTTAGTGTATTAGCGGTCAAAGCGCCAGGCTATGGTGATCGCAAGAAAGAAATCTTGGCTGATATCGCGATTACAATCGGTGCGCAGGTGATCTCAGATGAGTTAGGGCTTAAACTTGAAACAGTCGAGTTGGCACAATTAGGGAAGGCTGATCGAGTGGTATCTACCAAAGACAACACCACCATTGTCGGTGGAGCAGGCAAGAAATCTGACATTCAAGAGCGCGTCAAGACACTCAAGACGCAGCTGGATCAGGCTTCTAGTAAGTTTGATAAAGAAAAGCTCGGTGAGCGTATCGCCAAGCTAGCGGGTGGAGTAGCAGTGATTCGGGTAGGGGCTGCGACCGAAACCGAGATGAAGTACCTGAAGCTCAAGATCGAAGACGCTGTCAACGCTACCCGCGCTGCGATCGAAGAGGGAATTGTGCCCGGTGGAGGGACGTCGCTCACTCGCGCAGCTGCGATGGTCGAGAAAGACATGGAGAAAAAGAAAGGTCTGACCCGCGAAGAGCTGATCGGGTACAGTATTGTGCTCAAGGCACTAGAGGCACCGCTCAAGCAGATCGCAGACAACACTGGTAAACTTGATGGGGCAGTGGTAGTACAAAAGGTCAAAGAAGCTGGCGGCAATGCTGGCTACGACGCAGCCAAAGGCGAAATGGTAGACGACATGATCAAAGCGGGGATCATCGACCCAGTCAAGGTAGAACGATCGGGCGTGCAGCACGCAGTGTCAGCGGCCGCGATCTTGCTCACTACCGAAGCTGCAGTAGCCGACAAGCCTGAGGAAGCCGGCGCAGGCGGCGGCATGCCAGATATGAGTGGTATGGGCGGCATGGGTGGAGGCATGGGAGGGATGATGTAGCTCGTAAATCTAATCATAAAAAAAGCGGCCCTCATTTGGGCCGCTTTCGTTTTACAGATCTGCATGTCGCCACAATCTATAACCAAGACCCCGTCCAGATTTAATTATTGTCAGAGCAAGCGCTTTTTCTGTTGTGATTTTTTTACGAATATTTTTGATATAAACATCGACGACTCTGGTGTCTTTTTCACCGTCACTAGCTAATGCGTATAGGCAAAGTTCACGTGAAAATATCTGCTGGGGATTTGAAAGAAACATATTCATCAGTTTGGCTTCACCCCGCGTGAGCCTGATTTCATTTCCGCAGAAGTAGAACTCTGCTCGGCTTGGACAAATAAATAGCCCTAGGTAGCATTTGCTGTCCATTTCATCATGTTTATTCATGGGTGTCTCCAAAGATCTTTAATTTACAGTCACAATACCGTCTGTTGTGTCATTGTCAAATTATTATGGTATAATCAAATAACTTAAAAAGTAATATTTCATTATGTTTGGATTAGGAATTGGAGCTGTAGTGTTGATTGGAGTTGCGGTTGTGGCGGCGTTTTATGCAGTGTATTTGTACAACAACTTTGTACGGCTTACTCAGCGAGGGCGCGAAGCGTGGGCTGATGTTGATGTGCAGTTGAAGCGTCGTTATGATCTGATCCCGAACTTGATCGAAACAGTTAAAGGGTACGCAGCGCACGAACAAGAAACCTTCAACGCCGTAACGGCAGCGCGGGCAAACGCTACCTCAATGCACGTAGACCCAAGTGGTATTACACCAGAGCAAATCAAAGCGATGGCTGGAGCCGAAGCGGCGCTAGGTGGTGCGATTGGTAACCTACTTGCGATCGCAGAAGCGTACCCAGACCTCAAGGCGAGCCAGAACTTCAGCGAACTACAAACCGAGCTGTCAGACACCGAAAACAAGATCCAAGCTGCTAGGCGGTTTTACAACACTAACGTGCGCGACCTACTGATTGCTCTACAATCTTTCCCAAGCAACATCGTCGGCAAGATGTTTGGCTTTACCGAGATGGATTACTTTGAACTACCAGAAAACAGCGTTGAGCGCGAAGTGGTAAAGGTTGCGTTCTAACCCCTAGTAATGAATAAAGTCTTCTACAATAAATTGGTCCG
>Ga0306898_1000141_pt1 | contig 31538 bp, 58 predicted proteins | sample AntRauMFilla1564_FD_190424 | JGI IMG/M metagenome (GOLD analysis project Ga0306898, IMG submission 190424) | Saline lake microbial communities from Rauer Islands, Antarctica - Metagenome Filla 1 #564 (v2) (version 2) | ecosystem: Environmental > Aquatic > Non-marine Saline and Alkaline > Saline ...
AACTACGAATATGACAACTTTTTAAAAAATAATTATGAAAAAACTAATAACAATTTTATTATTTATTGTGTTGTACTCTTGTGGTACATACAGTAAAGATTACGTGCAAGTTAAATCTTTTTATGGTAAAAATATAATAACGTCAGAGAATGATACTATACCTACAAAAAAGATATTAACTGAGAGATTACTTAAAGGTTACACATACCAACTTAGAACAAAGAAAGGCAGATGTGTTGATGCTAGAAGAATTAAATAAACTTAAATTTTCTTTATGAAACATTATCAATTTAAACGTTTTTTAATAAATATTAAATCATCTTATAATCAATTAAAAAATAAAAAAGATTTTGATGATGATATTAATAAAAAACTTGTAAAAGGTGTTACTTCAATATTAATGAACTTACATCCTACGATTAGATTTAAACTTTTGAACAAAATTATTTTTAATGTTAAATCTGAAAGTAATTTTGAAATAAAAGAATTAGAGCAAAAATTAGAACAATATAAATTATCAATATCTGAGATACAATTATGAAAAAATCTGAACAATTAAAGCTAGATGCTCAAGAGGAAGAAAATGATATTAAATCTTTTGGAATAATGTGTAAATCGTTACGAGAACAGAGATTTGAGAAATTTGATGAAGTATTTTTAACACGTTTAAAAGAAAAATATACTGTTGAAAATGATGGTAGTAGTAAGTTTACTATTTATACTAAAGATTTTGGAATATTAGATTATTTTCCAAAAGCTAATAAAATTCTTATTAGAAAAGAAAATAGATGGAAGAAACCAGGATTAAAATGGATTGTCAATAATTTATTAATAAATCCTAAAAAAGTTAGTTGGAGCAAAGAAGAAGTTGAAAAACTGTTGTTTACTGCTGTAGCTAGAGGATTTGATACAGCTCTTAGTCACACTGATGTTTTATTAACAGATTCTTCTCAAATGATAACAGATATTTGGGGGAACTTAATTAAAGAAAAATTATAATATGTACACAGATTCTAATAACAGATATGACATATTCACTTGGATAAAAACAATAATTCATTCAAGTGAATCTATTGTTCAATGTTCTACTTGTTCTAAACTTATTAGAACTTTTTATAGACAATTTAAAGATGACTTATTAAAAGACACTCTTCTTAAAGAAAATAATACTCAATTAAAAAAAATAAGAGAAAATGGCAGAAAACACCAAAAACACCAAAAACAGTAAAAACAGTAAAAACAGTAAAAACGTAGAAAACATGACAAAAGAAACATTTAGATCAAATTTAGCTAAATCAAACAAATCGATTCAAGCAACAAGAGCAAACAGAATTGCATCTGTAGCAAAAATGGAATACGAAAATCTCGTTAATAACAAGAAACGTGAAATATTTAACATTGAAAATGACTTAGAAGCTATGGCAGACATTTCAACAAGCAATGTTTCAACAACGGTTAACGCTGTGGGTTTTGATTTCGACGGAGCATCCTTTGTAAACAAACGTGCTAAACTAAGAGATAATCTTATTATCACTAAAGAGGAGCTTAAAGTTTTAGAAAGTGACGCTGATTTCTACGAATAATGGAAAAATTAAAAGAATTTCCTAAAGATGGGCGGTGTGAAGTTGACTCCACCCTTCTTTATAATTATTTGAGAAAAAGAAACCCTGATATAAAAATAGAGGGTAGAAAAGATGGAGGTTTTGCATGGAATGAGCATAGTTATTGGAGTATTAGTGGATTTTCCGCTAAACCTAAGTATTATTTAGATCAGTTAAGACCAATTATTGATAAAAAAGGCAGTGATAGTGATGTTGATAAACCATTATTTAAAATAGGGGATCTTGTTAGATGTATTTCAGTTAATTCCCCTGTAATTCCTTTTGGTTGGACTGGAAGAATATCTAGTTTTTATTCTTCTGGAAAAGGAGTTAGTGTTTTTGGATGTTGTAATAAAAGAATTGATTATAATGTATTATTTCACATTTTAGTAGATGATCTTGAAAAAGTTGTTGAAAATACTAAAGAAGAAGTAAACAATGATGAAACTTTTGTTTTACATAAGTCTCAACAAAAAGAAATTCAAAAAGGTATTCCTAAAGGATGTTTATATCATCTTGAAGGATATTCTGATATTAAAACAGAACTTTTATTATCAAAACGTAGAATGCGTAAAATATCTCGTATTATTTGCTATGTAAAACCTAATTCAATTTTTCCTGTAGAAATGTTAAAAAAACAACTTAAAATAATTAATACTAAAAAAAGAAAAAAATTTCTTTTAAGAAATAGTCTATAGTTTTTTTGATTTTTGTTTTAGTAAGTCATCAGCCCTTTGAGTTTTATACGAAGATAATAACTTGGTGCGCCGTAAATGATGTCTGTTAGTATGGGCGTGTATCTAACTTTTTTATTAATTAAAAAAAAATAATAATATGAAATCACATGTATCATTAGAACAAAAAATTTGTATTGTAACTGCTAAACCTTATGAAACTAATAGTTTATTGTTAGATAGAAGCTTAAAAAACTCTTTAGAAAAAGAAACAATTACTGGTTGGGGATTTAGTCCTGAAGTACAAGAAAAAATTGATGAAGGGTTTGTTGCTTTAGTAGAAATAGATTATGAAAAAAGTACTAAAGAAGATGGTAAAATAACACCAGAAGGTGCTTACCGTTTAGGTACCATTGCTTATATAAAAAGAGATGCTTTTGAAAAAATTTTTGATAGAAAAGACATAAAAAATATGTCTTGGATAGACTCTTACCTTATTAAATTTTTACAATCTAAACAACATCCGGAAGATGCTAAAAAAAAATGAGAACACTTAGAACAAATACAGCTATTGTTAAAATTTTAATACCTATGGCATATTTATCTGAAGAACATAGGATACAAGAAGTATCGTTTGGACCAAAAGGTAGAGTTTATGTTTCTAAGGGAGTGTCAGGAAGATCAATTAGTATCAATTCTGTGGAAATTTTAGCAAATGGTGTAAGTTTTTGGCCTGAAAATCATTTTAAATAAAAATAAAAAATAAAAATCAAAATGTTTAAAAAATTCAAAAAACAAGTGCAAAAGAAATTGCAGAACTTGAATTTAAATAAATAAATTAAAAGCTACTACTAAAATAGTAGTAGCTTTTTATATATTATATTTGTAAAACAATCGGGGGCGACCGGTTTTGACTTTGTAATATGACTTATAATATTCAGCCAGAGACAACTGTAAAACAAGGTGAAATTTCTTTAAACGGAAACAAACAAATTAGTGCCAATATGAGTGTAGTACACTCAATCCTTAACGGTAGTGATGCTATCGTTGGAAACAACGTACAAGCTGAGTTGGAATACGCAGCATAAAGTCTTTTCTGGTTTATCACATAAATCAGATGGTGGAGTTGGACTGTTAAATTAGTCTGACCTTTTTATAAGAAGAAAACTTTAAATTGAAAAGCTGTAAACAATATTATAATGAAATTATTTAGGACGAGAGTTCGATTCTCTCCGCCTCCACTGATAGCCTTGTCAATTAATTTTGATGAGGCTTTTAATTTAAAATCAACTACGATGAAAAATGCAGAACAATTTTTAAAAGACAATGCCTTATCAAACGAATTATTAAATTGGGATGATAAAAATTTAGATCCTGTTTATATGAGTGAAATCATGGAAACATTTTTAAATCAAAATAGACGTGAAATTTATACATTAGAAAAAAGCTACAATAAAGGATATTTTTCTGGTATTACAGATACAATAATTTGTTTTTTTATTTTATTTGGATTAATAGCGTTAGCAAATCATTTATGGTTTTAATTAAAAAAATTAAATATGAACTACATAATAACTAAAAATCCTAAATTTTTTGATAAGATAGGTGTTTATAATTTTTGCAATTTAGAAGATATGATTCTTCCTAATAAATTAGCAATAGATACTGAAACTACAGGGTTAGACGCAAAATATTGTGATATATTTTGTATTCAAATAGGTACAGGAAATAATAATTTTTTAATTCACATGTATGATGATAATTATGAATTTCAAGATGTTGAACCTTATATTGATGGTAAAATTTTAGTTCTTCAAAACGCTTTGTTTGATTTAGGATTTTTTTATAAGAATAAATTTTATCCAAAAGTTATTAAAGACACTATGATTGCAAGTAGAGTTCTTTATAATGGAGACTTTTCTAATATTCGTTCAGATTTCAAAGCTATTATGGAACGCGAACTAGAAGTTGTTTATGATAAAACTTCTCAAAAAAATATACATCTTGTTAAACTTAGTGTTGCCACAGCAATAGAGTATTCATTTAATGATGTTGATAGGTTATTAGAACTTCACGATGCTCAAGAGGAAAAGTTAATAGCTAATGGGCAAATGGCAACTTATAATCTTCATTGTCGCTTTATTAGAGCTTTAGCATATATGCAAAGATGTGGCTTACCAATTTCTCCTGAAAAATGGAAAAAGAAAATGATTGTTGATAAAAAAAATGCTATTAAATATGGTTTAGAAATAGAAGAATACATTTTTGACAATATTCCAAGTCTTGCTGACAATCAAATTGATATGTTTAGAACTAAAAAAGAAATATTTGTTAAGATTAACAGTCCTAAGCAAATGTTAAAAGTGTTTAATGCTTTAAAAATTAATACTACTAATAAAGATGGAAAAGATAGCATTAAAGAAGATGTTATTTCTAAAACTAAACATGAGTTTGTTGACTTATGGTTAAAATATCAAGAAGCTCAACACCGTGTTACTACTTTTGGTTCAAAAATTTACGAGCAAATTGACAACAATCGTTTGTATACAGTTTATAATCCTATGGTAGATACAGCTAGACTTTCTAGTAGAAAAGGTAGTATAAACTTTTTAAATTTTCCTTCAGATAAAATTACAAGAGATTGTTTTGAAGCTAAAGAAGGTCATAAAGTGGTTGTATGCGATTACTCTGCACAAGAAGGTGTTATTATGGCAGATTTATCTGGAGACAAAGCAATGACAGCTTCTGTAGTAGATGGAATTGATTTACATTGTTTACTTGCTAAAGCAATTTTTCCTGAATTAGAAGGCTTATCTGATGAAGTTATTACTATAGAACATAAAGATAAAAGAACTTTTGCTAAACCAGTAAGATTTGCATTTAGTTATGGTGGTAACGGTTATACTATTTATCAAAATCTTGGTGTAGCTCTTAAAGAAGGTGAAAGAATTTATGATTTGTTTAGAGATTTGCATGCTGGATTATATGAATGGGGAGACAAAGTGTATGAAAAAGCTATTGAAGATGGGTATATTTCTTCTGTAGATGGTTGGAGACTTTATTTACCATTATTTGATAACTTTCTTGCTGACAAAAGAAAAGTTGACAACATGACTTACGATGAGTGGAAAATGTACAAAGAAGGTAAAGCTGAGAATAATAGAAAATGGCTTATTAAAGAACAAAACAAAAATAGAAAAGAAGGTGTTAAACCTTTAGTTTTTACTCCTGTTAATGAAAAATCATATAGATATTATCTAAACACTAAGGGTACAATTAGTTCTTATTTTAGAATGAAATCTACTTACCAGAGATTGTGTTTAAATAACCCAGTTCAAACAAGAGGTAGTCATCAATTAAAGTTAGCGTTGTGCTACATATTTGAATGGATTGTTGAAAATGGTTACTTAGATATTATTCTTATTTGTAATTCTGTTCACGATGAAATTGTTATAGAGTGCCCAGATAAATATGCAGAGTTAGTTAAACATAAAGTTTCTTATTATATGAAACTAGCAGGAGATTATTATTTGGAAACATTAGAAATTAAAGCCGAGGCGGCAATAGGTCAAAGTTGGTATGAAGCAAAATAAAATATGGAAATAGTAAATACTTGGATATGTCCTACATGTAAAAAAGAATTACCTTCAGGAATTGTTGGTATTAGTAATCATTGGTCTAAATGTGGTGGAAAAAAAACATACGAAGCTATTAAAAAAGTTTTTGATGATAAAAATTCAACATTTGCAGATTTAAAAAAAGTAATTGACAATGAACATTAAAAAAGGAGACCGCTACACAAATCATTTAGGATTGTTTTGTATTGTAAAATCTGTTTATGGGAGCGTTATAAAGCTTCAAGTAATAAGTGATGAGACTTATACAGAAGTTTGGGATAGAAATGATTTTAATAAATGTAAAACGTTTATTAAAATACCTATTCCAAAGATTGATAGGACAAATATTTCTAAATATTTGTTAGAATATCAATTAAACATGATTGGTAAAACATTACATGAAGCTAAAAATACACCAAATTGGTTTAAAACTTGGGAAATTACAAAAAGACAACAAAAATCTTTTGAAGAGTATGCTATTCCTTTACTTAAAAAAACATTTAAAGTTAATAAATTAAAATCTTTAGAAATTTATGAATGGTTTAATTTACAATTCGGTTTAAAAATTAAAAAACACAGTTAATATGAAAAAATATAAATTGATTAAAACTTACCCTAATAGTCCTAAATTAGGAACTATTAGTTATTTAAATAATAATTCTCTTGTTTTTTTATTTGAAGGTAAAACACATTTTGTATCTTCTTCTGATGAATCATTTAAAAATCATTTTGATTATCTTGAAAATTGGGAAGAAATAGTTGAAAAAGTTGTTGAAAAAAAATAAATAAATAATTAAAAAACTTATAATGGAAACAGGAAAAGAATTGAGAGATGAAGGTATTAAAAAATCCCTTGAACACGCAGACGAAAAAATTGAAAATTGGAGTAAATCAGCTTATGATTTTTTAAAAGAATTTGCTAAAAGCAACAAACAATTTCTTGTAGAAGATGTTCGTTTAGCTTCTGCAGGTGTTGTAGACGAACCACCAAGCAAAAGAGCTTGGGGCGGCGTAATTGTTATGGCAAGAAAAAATGGTGTTGTTAAAAAAATTGGTTACAAAGAAGTTTCTAATCCTTTAGCACATCGTACTCCAGCTACTTTGTGGGAGACAGTATGAATTTTTACAAAAAAATAAATTATTATGAAAACATTATATAAACGTGATTCAAAAGGTAAAATAAGACAATGGAGTGTTATGTTGTCAAATGGAAAAGGAAAGATAGGTATTGCAACCTGTGATGGTATCTTTGAAGAAAAAATAAAAAATTGGATGTTTAAAGAAGCTATACCTAACAATCAATTTAAAACTTCAGTGTTAAAAGCAGAGGCTATGATGCAGTCTTCTATTGATAAAAAACTTAGAAGTAATTATTTTGAAAGCATTGATGCTATTAAAGATGAAGACACTCTATTTATGCCCACAGGATGCCCTAGTGGAATGATCTGGGAAGAATGGAAGGATAAGTCACATGTTGTATATCCTGCTCTTGCAAGTGGTAAATTAGATGGATCTAAGATGTATAGCACTTGGAGAGAAGGAAGAGTGTTTCTTAATACTAGAAGTGCTAAAGAACATAAAAACTTTAGACACATTGAAGAAGCTTTAAAAGATTTTTACGTATCAAACAAAAATATTGTACTAGATGGTGAAGCTTATAATCATAAATATCGTGATAAATTTGAAGAGTTACAAAGCATATTTAGAAAAGAAACTCCTTCTGAAGAAGAAAGAGCTTTAAGTGCTGAAGTTGCTAAGTTTTATATTTATGACGTTATTGATTTAGATAGACCAAACTTAACTGCCCTGGAAAGACAACATCTTTTGAAAGATATTTGTCAAGACCTTGAGGAATTTGATTGTATAATTCCATGGGCATCCCAAGCAGTAACATCTGAAGAAGATTATGATCATTTGCATAATTTCTGGATGGACAAAGGCTTTGAAGGCTCTGTTCTTAAAATTATGGATGCACCTTACGTTCAAAGAAAAAACAAAAATGTAATGAAGCGTAAGCCTAAGTTTGATTGTGAATTTAAAATTATTGATGTTGTTGAAGGAACTGGAACACATAAAGGTTTAGCTGCAGGTGTTACTATTGATTTACAATATGTAGATGGAATGAATACTAGTCATAAAGATCAATTAGCTAAAGATTTTCAAGATGCCGGAATGGCTTCTGGTTGGAATCATAATGCTCTTAGAATGATGTTAAAAAACAAAAATTTTTACATAAATAAAATGGCTACTATTGAATATGGTGGTATTACTGCTTATGGAAAGTTACGTTTTTCTAAATTTAAATCTTTAAGAACAGATTAATAAGCGTTACAAAGTGAACTATTCACCCACGCCAGAGGCGATGAATAGGTTTTACGCTCCGTCATATAAAAATTATAATCAAAACAATGTATTTTATAGTTTATAAAAAATAATAGATTTTTCTATAATTTTTTGTTACTAGACAATACATTGTTTTTAGTTTTAAAAAATAAACTAAAATTTAAAATGTAAAATAAAAATGAAAACAATTATAAAAACTAATATTAAAGACAGCACTAATGTAACAGTAAAAGAATCTGTTAAAGAAATATATAAACTTCTTTCAATAAAAGGAAGTTTTATTTTAGTCCACAGAATAGATCATGCTAAAGTAGTGTCTTTAGCAATATTAAGTAAAGGAGCTATTAAAATGGTAAAACAACAATAATGAATAAATTTGTAGAAGAAGATTGGGAACGTGTTCATTTGTTAGATAAAATGTATCTTAAAGAACAAGAATTTGAAGAACAAACACAATTGTTTAAAAAAATAAAACCTATTGCTAAAATAACATTTAAACTCCCTAAAAAAGAAATTGATTTATGAAATTAGATATAACACCAGTTCACTTTGAAGAAATAATTAAGTCTTCATATTCTTTAGATATTTTATACATGCTGAATTTAGTTAATGCAAATTTTGATGTTAAGCCTTTATGTGAGAGTAGTCTCAAAATCAAAGCAATTTTCAATACACTATTACGTAAAAATCTTGTTACTAATGAACAAAAATTAACTAAATCTGGTTTAGAGCTTTTAGATTTTGTTAGTAAAAAAACCAATAAAAAAATTATTAAAAAAATAATAATTAATAAAGATTTTGATGAGTGGTGGTTAGTTTTTCCTTCTACAGATATTTTTACTATAGGTAATAAAAAGTTTGAAGGTAGTCGCAGTATGAGAGTAAATAAAGAAAAATGTAGACTTGCGTTTACTAAAATTCTTTTAGAAGGTGAATACAGTGTAGACGATATTATTAGAGCTACAACTTATGATGTAAATTTAAAAAAAAATTTGTCTTTAAAAAAAGCAAGCAATCAATTAACTTATATGCAAAATAGTTTAACATATTTGAATCAAAAATCTTTTGAAAACTTTGTTTCTATTTCCAAAAATATTCAAAATTTCACTTTTAAAACACCTACGGGTAGTACAGACATTTAATAAATTATATTATGATAGGAAAAAATAATAATAATAAAAACGATAACAATGAGCTTAATTTTAATAAAAGTGATTCTAATTTTGACAAATTAAAAAAAGAAGTTGAAAAAGGTATGGCCGGTGGAAACCGAGGAATACCTATGGGATTTAACAGATTAAATAGATATGTAGGTATTAGAAAATCAATGTATTATTTAATTGGTGGTATGACTGGGAGCGGAAAGACAAGTTTTATTGACGATGCTTTTGTTCTTAATCCTTCAGATTGGTTTATCAAAAATAAAGGTAAAACTAACATCAAATTTAAGGTTATATATCGTTCTATGGAGCGTAGTAGAACTTATAAACTTGCTAAGTGGATGTCTCGTAAAATATTTTTAGATCATGGTTTAGAAATCCCTATAAATAAATTATTAGGGTGGACTGATACATTAACTGCAGATGAATTTAAACTTGTAGATTCTTATAAGAAATACATGGATGATTTAGAAGAAATGGTAGAAATTATTGATGGTGCTGAAAATCCAATTGGTGTAACTCAACATATTAAAGAATATGCTTTAAAAAATGGAAAAATTGTTACCATAAATAAATACACTAAAAAGTATATTCCTAACGATGAGCATTTAATAACCATGATAATAATTGATCACATTGGATTATTAAAAACTACTAAAGATTATCCTAACAAAAAAGCTGTAATTGATAAAATGAGTTCAGAATTTCAATTTGCTAGAGATTTTTATGGATTTAGTCCTTTAGCTGTAAGTCAATTTAATAGAAGTATTGCAAATCCTATGCGTATAAAAGCAGGAGATGTAGAACCTCAATTAGAAGATTTTGCCGACAGTTCTTCTACACAGAATGATGCTGATGTAATTTTTTCATTATTTGACCCTGTTAGATATAAAGTTGAAGATCCTTCTGGATATGATATGGATAGATTAAAAGACATGTATGGTGCTAAATATTTTAGAAGTGTTAGGATTAATAAAAATAGTTATGGTGAAGACGATATAAGAATAGGTTTTGCATTTTTAGGTGCAATGGGCTTATTTAAAGAACTTCCCAAACGTACAGAAATGACTCCTGAAGATTATGAGTCTGTAACTAATAAATCTTTTTTCTTATTATGATATATTCATATTCTTACACTTCATATTTGCCTTTTGGTTACCTTGTTAAAGAAGACATTTTAACTAACTTAGAAGAGCTTAAATATTTAATTATTGAGTTAAATAAATATAATTATGACTTTATTTCTTTTAATGAACAAGGGATTATTATTGAATACCGTATTTTAGATTCAAGTGATTTATCTGTTACTGATCTCAACATTCTTTTAGAAAAATTTGAAGAATTTAAAAAACAGGTTGTTATTAAAATAGAAAATATTTCTAATATAGTTCCTAAAATTGTTCATAAAGAGTCTTCAGAATTTTATCTTTTGTTTGATTTACTACCAGAAAAAATTAAAAAAGAAATAAAAATTTATATAAAATAAAATTATGAGTTTTAAAGAATATAAACCTGTTACAAAACTAGAAATAATACAAGCTCTTGAAATTCTTAAAAATCGTGGTTATCATGTAAATTATTTAGAATGTAAAGTTTTAAGTAGAGAAAACATTAAAAATTACATTATTATAGAATCAGGGTCTTTTAAAAAACAAACAAAAAAAAGCGTTAATTATATACCTTGGTTTGTAGTTATTTCTAAAATAGGTATTGTTCCACAAGAAACTTTAATAAAAGTAAAACTTGAATATTATTTATTAAAAATATAAACTATGAATAAAAAGATATTTGCAAGATTTTCAGTAGAGGATGTATTAGCTCCTTTAGAAAAAATAAATGAAATTCCTAAATACGTTGTCATTTCGGGTAACACACTTCGTTTGGAACTTATTGAATATGAAGATGTAGACAGTGAAATGATTGAAGAGGATAAAATTAAAACTAACAAAGATGCCTGAAGACGAACTAGAATTAAAAATTTCTAAACTTAGAGATATTCGCACAAAAGAAGGGTGGACACAAGACGAAGCTAATGAACATTCTTATTTAATAAGTATGAAAAAAAAATTTGAACGTAAAAAAAAACAATAATGGAAAAATCTTTAAGAGATATAAGACAAACAGAATTTGCTCAAAAATGGTTCGATTGTGGTATGCATGGAATACTTTATTTATGTCCACGTTTCGGTAAAATTTTTACAACTATTAATATTTTAGAAAAGTTTCCAAAGAACATTAAAATATTAATAGCATACCCAGACAATGAAATTAAGTCAAGTTGGAAAGAAGATTTTCTAAAAAGAAAGTATAAAAATTCTAATATAACATACACTACACATCTTTCTTTATTTAAATATGAAGAAGAGGAGTATGATATTGTTATTATAGATGAAATTCATCTTTTAAGTGATGCACAGATAGAGTCTGCTCAAATTTTATTAAAACACAATGAAAAAGTTATTGGATTAACAGGTACTATGTCTGAATGGACAAAAAAGACTCTTAAATTTAAATTAAACCTTTTTATTTGTGCAGAGTATGATATTGCTACAGCTATTAAAGAAGGCGTTATTGTAGACTATTCCATTACAATTTTTAAAGTTCCTTTAGACGATAAAAAACTTGGAATGTTTAAAAATCCTGCAAGAACAGAGAAAAAACAATTTTCTGCACTTAGTTGGGTTATAAACAAAATAACTATGGAAGGAGGTGACAGTATGTTTATGCGTTTAGCGCGCGTGCGGATTATACAAAACTCTGAAGCAAAGCGTTTAAAAACTATTGATATTCTTGAAAAAAATAAAGATAAACGAGTGTTAGTATTTTGTGGTGGTACTAAGATTGCTGATAATTTAGGTATTCCTTCTTTTCACAACAAAATAAAAGTTAAAGATAAACACATCTTTGAAGATTTTGTAGCAGGAAAGGGTAACAATCATTTAGCAGTAGTTAAAATTGGAAATTCTGGAGTAACATATAAACCATTAAACTTTATTCTTATAAATTATTTTGATAGCAACGCTGAAAACCTTGCTCAAAAAATTAATAGATGTATGGGAATGGAATATGATTCACTTGACAAAAAAGCCCACATCTTTATTATTTGTTCTACGGAGAAAATAGAAGAAGGTTGGCTTAAAAAAGCTTTAGAATTTTTTGATCCAAAAAAAATAAAATACGTTTAAACTCTTGTGTATAAAGGAGTTTAATCGTACATTAGTAGACAGTTTAATAATTAAATAAATAGAAAATGAGTAAAAAAAAAGAAATGATTTTGCCAGATGAAATTGACAAAGATGTTGCTATAGATCCAAAAGATCTTGTATTAATATCAATTCCTAAAATGGGAAAGGGGTGTGTTTTAGGTTCTCTAACTAAAATTACAAATGCTTTAGTTTTTGATCTTGAAAGAGGTGGTTATGATTTTATCGCTGCAAGAAAAATTAGTATCTATGACGAAGATAAAACTTCTGAAGTAGAAGCGTTTTTCAATTACATTAATTGGAGAAATAAATTATTAGAAGAAAGAGGTAAGTATAAGATGTTAATTATTGACGGATTATCTGATTTAGATAAAATGTCAGAGTTAGGTGGAACTTTAGCTTACATGGACACAGTGATCGGTAAAAACTTTAATAAAATCGATCCTAAAGCACCAAAATCTCCAAAATATAAACCAGGAGACCCTAACTTTAGAAGTGTCCTCTCTCTTGCAGATGGAGCTGGTTATCAGCATACACGTAAATGGTTTTTACAACAAATAGAATTTTTTAGAGAAATATCTCCTTATAGAGTTTATGCAGCACATATTGTTGACAAATTTATTAAAGAAGATGGTAAAGATGAAGTTAGTGGCAGTGAAATTGCTCTTACAGGTCAACTGAAAAGAATTTTTGCTTCTAAAGTAACTTCTTTAGCTAAAATGGTAGCTGACGATAAAAAACGATATTTAAATTTTGATGTATTAAATGACAGTATTATTGCTGGAAGTAGAGCACCAAAATTAAAAGGAAAAATATTAATATCAGATATGATAGACGAAGAAGTTAAAACATACTGGCAAAATATTTATTCAGATGATTGTTTAAGTAAATAAATGTATAATTAAAAACAAAGTAAATTATGAGTAGTGGAATTGGTGGAAAAAGAAGAGAATCAGGTGATTTCTCTAAAAAAGTAGGATTAGTTGTAGCAGAAGTAATTGCTATTAATCCTACAGCAAAAGAGTATATAGACGTTTTAGGTTTTCCTGAAAAAGAAGATACTAAAGAAATGGAATATCGTGGTGAAAGTCGCGATGGTAATACTTATTTCAGATTAGACTTCTGGGTTAAGCAAGTTGAAGGTGATTTTAAACAGAAAATTGTTTTCTTTTTAGAAGATAAGGTTCGCGTAAATCGTGAAGGAGACAAAACACAGTTTATTAATAATATTGGTGTTTGTTCTTGGGCTGCAGATGAAAGTGGTTTACCACCTTGGTTTACAGAACGTGATTTTAGACCTGCTTATTCTGGAGAAGAAGAGCTTTATGGTTTTTTAAGAACTTGGTTAGGTCACATTGATTTCCGTGATAAAGAATCTGAGTTAAAACTCGATTGGAAAAAACTAATGAAAGGTAATATTAAAGATTTAGTTTCTCAAATTGATGGTGAATTTTGTGCTCCTTTTGTTGCTTTAGCGACTATTATTACTAAAGAGGTTGAAAATGAAGTTAAAGAATATCAAGGTATTTATAACCGAGCTTTCTTGCCTGAGTATAGTATGAAACATTTTAGATTGTTAGATTATAACGATGATATGGTTCAAGCTAACATTGAAACAAAAGATCAGAGAGAAAGAAAACTACATGAAAAATTTGTTTCTATTGTGGTTGGTGAATACGGCTGTAAAGATTTCTTTAAGTTAAGTGAGCTTGCTGACTATAACTCTAAAGAAAATGTTGTTTCTAGTGATTCTACTAAAGACGGTAGCGGAGACGATTCTAGCAGTGATGCTTCTCCTTCTTATTAATTGTTATTATTAACTTTTAAAAGAGGGTTTAGCAATAGACCCTCTTTTTTATTTTTAAGATTAAGTATGATTCAAGGAAAGAAAAAAGTTGAATTAAACAAAGAAGCTATATTAAATAGAATATCAGAATATGATATTTTTAAAATGTATATGCCGAACAAATGGAAAATAAACGATGTTTGTTTGTCACCATTTAGAGCTGAAAAAAACCCTTCATTTATGATAGGTAATAGAAATGGTTTTTTATCTTTTATAGATTTTGGTGCTACACAGTATAAAGGAGATTGTTTTGAATTTGTTCAAATGTATTTTAATTTAAAAAATATAGATGAAATTCTTAAAAAAATTGATACTGACTTTAAATTAGGTATTTCTTCCGGAACATTTTCTACTGAATATAAAATGATAGTATCAAATTATAAACAGCCTGAAGAAATTGGAAAAAGGTACTCCTTGATACAAGTAATAACCAGACCCTTTACACTTGAAGAACTTGCTTATTGGAATGAGTATCATCAAGATATTTCTGACCTTAGAAACGAGAAAATCTATTCGCTAAGTAAAGTTTATTTAAACAGAAAATTGTTTTCTTTGAAAAATACAGATCTAAGATTTGGATACTTTTATGAAGGACAGTGGAAAGTTTATAGACCATTTGTTTCTAAAAAGATAAAATGGGTTCCAAACAATGTTCCTATTACTGTAATGGATGGTTTAAAAAATCTTGTAAAAGATAAAGATGCTTTTGTTTGTGGGAGCAAGAAAGATTATATGGTTGTAAAAAAAGTATATGAACATTCTTGTGCAACACAAAATGAAGGTGTAGCTTGTTTTTCAGATAAAAACATTTCTTTTCTGAAAGATAATAGTAAAAAGCAAATTATAGGTTATGATAGTGATGTTCCTGGTGTACAGAATTCACAACAAATAACTAAAATGTTTGACTTTGATTATTGTAATCCACCTAAAATTTATCTTAAAAAAGGTATAAATGATTGGGCTGGTTTAGCTAAAGAATATGGTTTAAATAAATTAGAATCTTATTTTAAATCAAAAAGTATAATTTAAATTGTTTCGACAAAAACAAAAATTAAAATAAAAATTAAAATAGAATGTAATTAATGGATAAAGTAAAAAGTGTTTTAGAAAAAGTGTATAATCATGAAATTTTAAGAAAAACTATAGTTCCTTTATTTATAGGAGATCCTGGTTTAGGTAAAACTGTTATTATACAAGAATTTGCAAAAGAAAAAGGTGTTAAACTTGTTGAGCTTATAACTTCACAAATGTCTCCTTTTGAAATATCAGGTATAGCGATGAATTAATTAATATTTAAGTTTGATATTGGATTTATGGCGATTGTTCTATTTATCTTGAAAGAAAATATCAAAAATACTTAAAATATTATACGTCCTAACACACAGTAATGTGTGATTAGATTTTGTGTTAACTGCTGGAACACCCTAAAGCTTAGTAAACTACAACGTAACTAGAAATGGTAAGCGTGAATGTTAAAAATTACTAAGATGTCGAATGGGCAATCAGCATCCAAGTTCCTGTAAAATGGAAAAGGATCAACGACTATCCTTTAGCAAGGAGTACACTCAAGTGAGTGGAAAAGCACAACATCCTTATAGGATGAAGATATAGTCTGTTCTGCATTGAAAAATGTAGATGTTATTAAATTAACTGCTTAGAAACTAACGAGTTTAAGTGAACGTAAAGGCCAGATAAAGAAACAAAAAAAATGACTTATTTTAATTTTGATAAGTTAGAAAATTTGAAAGATGGAGATATTTTATTTTTCGATGAATTGTTAAACGGAAATCCGATAGTATTAAATGCTTGTTTAACTATTTTAGAACAAAGAAGATATATTTCAGGTAAAAATCTTCCAAACATTATGATTGTTGCTTCCGCAAATCCACAAGGAATGTCACCAATTACACCACAAATCAAAGAAAGATTTGTTTGGTATGATGTAAAGTTTAATGAAGAGTTATGGTCAGATTATATGTATAATAAATACTATATTTCAAAAACTATGGCTAAAAGATTATCTGAATTAATTAGAAAAGAAAAGTTTGTTTCAAACAACTTTTTTAGCCCTAGGAGTGTAGACAAAGCTGTAAATATGATTTTACATGATGTAGAAACACCGTACACTGACACTATTTTACCTATATTGTCAGAAACAGTACACAACCCATTTAAAGAAAAAGTAATTTTATCTGACAATAGAGAGCTTTTACCAAATGAAGTTATGACTTGGTTAGATTTAGTAAGAATAAAATTAAAAATAAAAATATGAAATTATTAGAAAGCTCAAAATTTAAGTTACCTAAAGTTTATTTTGTAACTGACAGACTTGAATTAAAAGAAATTCCTATAGGTGTTCCTTTTATTTATGGTCACCTTAAAGATGAAAAATCTTTAATAAGAATTTTAGAATATGAGACTCTTTATCAAGAAGCTCTTAAAAGTGGGTATCCATTTAATTTTAAAAAAATATTAAGTGATAATGGTTATTTAGATTTAATAGATTTTTCATATAGCCATCCTATTTATATGGAATTTACTACAGAAGGTTTAGATCTTGATGTAGATGATGTTGATTTTAAAGGGTATTCTTCTTTAAAATCTAAACATAGTGCTTTTAGTGAATATGTAAGAGATTCGTCTGCTTATGTAGATATTGAAAAACTAAAAAATCTTAATGTATTTCCACTTTGGTTGGACACTATTGAAAAAGCTGTTCACACAAACATTCATAATTTTGCTGTATTTAATAACAATATGTACAACAAAAAATTAGAAGGAATGTATGGTGGAATTGACTTAGTGTCACCTAGTAAAAATTTAATCATTATAGATATTTCTGGTTCAATTCCTAAAGCTGTTTCTAGTACAACATTAGCTATGGCTAAGAATTTAGCAGAAACTTTTTATGCTGATTTAATTATAACAGGTTCAAAGTCTACATTGTATCATTATGAGTGTTTAAGTGACTTAAACATTCATACTATTTATGAAGAAAATGGTATGGACAATGATCAAGTTTATTTTAGAAAAATAGTAACAGAAGATGAACGATCGTATAAAACAGCAATTGTTTTTGGAGATAATCATAGTCCAGGGTATTGTTGGAGTAATTCTTTTAACAAAGGTGCTATTACTATTTCAAAAACAGATGGACAAAAACTTTGTAAATGGAAAATTGAAAAATTAATTTCTTTTCACACACAAAGATCTACTTATGGTGGTGAAAGACCTATAGCAGGTTACGCAGAATGGTTTACTCCTGATGAAATAGAGCATGTAGAAGATTGGGTAAAATATTTAAATTAAATAATAATAGTAATAATAATAATAATAATTAATAATTAAAAACAAGTAAACATGAAAAAATTCGTAAAATCAACAGAAATTGCATTAGTAAATGGTGGTTATTTATCTTTAAAAGAAGGTGAGTCTCCTATTAACAACAAAAAGTTTGTACAAGCACAAAAACATGCTGAATACATTGTAACTTTTGCTGAAATGGCAAAAGGTAAAGATTTTAATGGTAAAAAAGCAGATAGCTTACAAAGTTTAGAAAAAGCGGTTAAAGAAGCTTTGGCTAGTAAAGCAACAAAATTTGTTGAAAAAAGTGAAAGACCAGAAAAGCCTTTAACTGAAAAACTAGCAACTGAAGCTATGGCGTTTATGAATTTTGAGGCTTCTTCTAGTAAAGTTGAAAAAATCAATAAATTTTTACAACAATTTGAAATTTTACATGAATTTGAATCTCATGGACTTTTCTTTAAAGATGGTATTGTGAAATTAAACAAAATTTACACAATGGAAGAAATCATTGCTGCTGTAGAATCAACTATTGATTTATTAGATTAATTTTAAAAGTATAATTTTATAAAGCTGTCATTAATTTGGCAGCTTTTTTATTTAAAAACAATAAATAATGAATAAAAAACAATTAATTAAAAAATTAGACTTCATAATAAATCAACATGGAGAAGAATTTTCAGACGGAGAAATAATAGATCAAATTTGCGATGTATTAGAAGAAGAAAAAGGTAAAGAATCATGAAAGAACAAATAAAAGAGTCCTTAGAGTGGATTAAAAAACAGCCTATTAAAGGTTGTATTACTGGAAGTAGTTTATTAGAATATTTTGAAGGTCAAGATGTTGATGTGTTTGTTTACGATGAAAAATCATTTCAAAAAATACTTTTTGCAATGCACCATAACGAAATGTTTACAATTTTAGATCCTTTAGAAGCTTGGAAATTTGACCAATATATTTCTAAAGATGAATCTACTTTTTACAAATTTGGTTTAGTTACTATCAAGTTTAATTACAACACTTGTGTACCTATTAACATTATTCTTAAAAAGAAATGTCAAGACATTTTTAGTGTTCTTTCTAGTTTTGATTTAGATATTATTTCTATAGGTTATGATATTGAAACTAAACAAACTTTAAATTTATCTGAAAACCTTCCTGGAAAAATTGTAACATGGAACAAATGGAACACTGCATTTTATTCTGGAGAAATTTGGAAAATAAGCAGATTGTTACGTCAACTTGAAAGATGTTTTAAATATTATAAAAGAGGTTACAATACTGACCTTGTTGTAATAAAATACATTGAATTGCTAAATAGATTACAAGATTTTGAAAGTATATTCAAATCTGAGAATTTTAATGAAAAATTAAAAATTACTCAAGAAAACACAATTATAGTTAAACAAATCTGTGAACTGTGGTTAAAAACACATGAAATTTCAGATGAACAAATTGAATTATTAACAGCAAAAACAAGAGAAATATAATGGAAAACAAGAAACCGACAATAGATGATCTTTTAAATTCTTTACAAAACCCGAATCAAAAATATGAAAGTAAATTGAAAAATTTGCCTAATACATCTGACACTTGGGAAAGAATTGGGTCTCGTGACAAATTTTCTGAACTAGGTTTAGAATCATCTGAATTAGAATCATTTTTAAAAGAATGGATTAGTGAAAACCCTTACAGCAACATTTAATATTAGATATTATGAAAAAAATAGAAAAAACAAATTTGATTGAAAATTTTATAGTAAACAATGGTTTAACTTTTGAAAAAGGAGAAAGAAATTCAAATAGTGTTATTTTAAGTGGATATGCATTATTTATTAAATTAAATGATGTAGATGTTATTACAGAAATAATATCTAAAATTTGTTATCCTCATTGGGATTTTAAAACAGAGTTTAAAAGAGTTTTTGATTTTGCTGAAGCAAACAATTACGGTGATTGGTGGAAAAGTGATAGTGCGAAAAAGCAATATAAATTTTAATGAAAAGTTTCTTATTAAAAAATAAAAAGCCAATAATTAAATGGGGTATGCTTCCGGATAATGTATTTTTTAAAGGTAATGTGCCAGAGGGTTTTTCTCTGGCTATTTGCCCTTCAGAAAATTATATAATTTTAGATGTAGACAGACATGGAAATATTGATGGATTTAAAAATATACCAATTCACTTACAAAAAGAATTAGATGCTACATTACATTATCGTACAAAAAACAATGGAATGCATTTTTGGTTTAAATATAGTGGAAAGAAACCTTTAGCTAATAAAGCTTCTGGACAAGGTATTGATTTAAGGACAAAAAAAGGCTATGCCGTATGGTATCCTAAAACAGATTTTAAAACACATATAAACGAAATAAACGAAACAACAATCGTAATGAATGAATGGTTAGAAAAACTATTTTCTTACGTATAATTTAAAACATAATAAAAATGGATACTAGATATAATATTTTACCAGCAAAATTGTTTTCTGCAGAATTGCCAGCAGAAACTAGAACATACAAACCTGTACATCATAAAGAGCTTTCTGATGTTACATTAGAAGCAATACATAGTGCAGGGTTTAAATTAGGTAAGCATAGATACAGTTCTGCTAAAGACGGTGCTGTAGCTAATGGTAGATACGTAATTACTGATGTTGCTGATGAAGAAATGCAATTAGAAATTGGGTGGCAAAATAGTTATGATAAATCTTTATCATTAAAATTTGCTATCGGAACAAGAATCCTCGTTAAAGCATAGCGTGGATTAAAAAACCTTGTGAATTGCTGGAATACCCTTAGAGTTTAGTTAACTACAACATAGATGGAAACGTCATGTGTGAATGTTTTAAAATAACTAAAATTGGGCAATCAGCAGCGAAGCCTCTTTAAAATGAGGAACGTTCAACGACTATCGAAATCACATTTTTAAATAAAATGGAAGAGAGTAGAGTACACTCAAGTGAGTGGAAGCGCAAGGCTCTGTGTATACAGAGATGATATAGTCTAAACACACTAGAAATAGTGTGATTTTTATTTGTACAAATGGCTGTTTTTATATAGTTTAGGCACATGAAAATATATAAAAACAACCATTTGTACAAATAAAAAGCTGAGCAGTAACGAAACTCAGTAAATATAATTGATGCGACAATGGGTGTGTTAGTGGTGATTTGGGTTCTTTTAAGAAAAAACACATGGGAGAAATAAAATCATTTGCTCCTAAAGAAATATCAGAACAGATTAAAAGCGCTGGGGATACTTTTAGATTGATACAAAATCAGCGAGAAGCTATGAAAGAAATTGAAATAGATGGCAGAGTACAAGCTGAAATTTTAGGTAGAATGTTTATTGAGCATGATATTATTACAAGCACTCAATTAAACATTATTAAAAATGAATTAATTAAACCATCTTTTGATTATAAAGCTGTGAATTCATTGTGGGAGTTATATCAGTATACAACTTTTGCTATGAAAGAATTGCATCCGGCATTATGGTTAAATAATCATATATCTGTTCACGATTTCTTTACAAAGTCAGGTATTAAATCGATTAAAACAGATTTTTTTGACATTTCTTCTGCTTTTGTAAGTAGTCCTGTACCTAGACAAATTACTTTAGATGAATCAATATTAGACATAGAATCTAATGGCGTATAAATCTGTACCTAGATTACCAGATAAAAATATAAATGCAGCAGATGTTGTTCAAAGTTTATTTAAAAAGTTTGAAAATCCTTCATTAGAAACTCTTTTAGAACATGTAAAAAGTAAACCATCTTTTAGAGTTAATCAAAAAAAAGTTGAAGTTGGAAAAAAACCAAAAGATGACTTACCCTTTTAAAATAACATACAAATATGGAATGGAAACAATTTGAGAAATTTTTTCACAAAAGTTGGCATTCTTCTATGAAAAAATGGGTTGAAAGTAAAGATAGTGCTAAAGTGTACTCTTTTCTAAAAAATAGAAAAGGAAAAGAAATTGCACCTAAGCACAATCTTACTTTTAGACCATTTGAACAACCTTTAAATAATGTAAAAGTTGTTGTTATACTAGAAGAACCTTATTGTGAAAAATATAACGATGTTCAATTTGCGGATGGTATTCCGTTAAGTTGTGATTATGTTGATAAAATGCATTTACATTTAAATGAATTTTACAATGCTATGGAAAAAGAGTTTTATGGATTAAATCTTAATATAATTAAAAATAAAGATTTAAGTTATTTAACAAATCAAGGTGTTCTGTTTTTAAATAGTAGCCTTACAGTGGATATAGGAAGTCCTGGAAGTCATAAAGATTTGTGGACTGGATTTAATGGTAATTTAATTAAAAATGTGTTTTGTAAAAAGAACATTCCTATTATATTTTGTGGTGAAAATGTTTATCAACAGTATAGATTTTATATACAACCAGTGTTTCCTTTTTTTGTAATAAATCAACCTTTAAGTAAATGGAAATTAGGTTTAAATTGGAACACTGAAACTAAATTTATGCAATTAAATGAACATTTAGATGCTACAAATAAAAATGAAATAATGTGGGTACACATGGATGTACCTTATTAAATTAAAAATATATGATGACAGAAGATCAAATAAAATTTGAAGAAACCCAAGCAGCTGTTTATAGTTGTCCTTCTAACGTAATTAAAAAATTATCAGATGGGTATCATACTTTTAAAGAACTTTATGAGTTTCGATTAATGTACAATGCTGCATTATTCAATGCTTGGGGAGAGTCACTCAAAATAAATCCAAAATGGGCAGCAAATAATTCCCATAAAGAACCTATAAATCTTCCAAAGTATGATGTTCACAAGTCATGGAGACATTATGACGGAGAACTTTGTTTTAATGGAGGATGGTTTGTTGTTGTGGCTATGTTACCTTCAGGTCAAATTACTAACCACTATGAAGCTGAACATTGGGAAAAATTTAAAATCCCTTCTACAGTTAAAGCAAAATATGAATTTGACGGACACACATCCCAAGATGTTTTAAAACGTCTTAAAAAATTATAATTTATTTAGTTATAGGGTTCCCTAAGTTTTAATTAACTTTGGTCGAACCCTTTAACTTTTATTATGTGTGCAAAAAGAAAATTATTACCTAGACCTAGAAATCATGGAACGCAAACAGAGTCTGCTTTTTGGGGAGGTCTTAGAAGTGCTTTAAGACAAAAATCTCGTTGGTGGGTGCCAAAAGCAGAAGCTAAAAAACTTGCTAGAAGAAAATATGTTGGTAAAAATAAACGACAAAAATGGGAGTTTTTATGTGCGCATTGTAACAAATGGTACATGGACAAAGAAACTCAGGTCGACCATATAATTCCAGCCGGAACTTTAAAGTGTTCTAAAGATCTTCCAGCGTTTGTAGAAAAACTATTTTGTGAGATTGAAGGCTTTCAAGTGCTTTGTACAGAGTGTCACAATGTTAAAACTCAAAAAGAAAGAAAAAATGAAAAAACCAAGTAAAGAAGAAATAATTGAAGAAATGAATTTGCATAATGCAGATGAAGTTGGAATTGATAATCAATGGACATTTGAAGATGCGAAATATCATTTACTTCTAAGTGATGAATATAATAAAAAATAATTTTAATAATATGTCAGAAAAAGAGTTCGATGAAATCGTAGATAATACCCTTGATACGATTAAAACAATGTTAATTATAAAGGGTAAAGAGTATCGTAGAAACAATAACCCGTTGCATAATTTTGAAGTAGCAGCTAGAAAGAAAAATATAACACGCGAACAGGCGTTGGATGGATTTTTATTAAAACATGAGGTGTCAATCGATGACATTGTTAATGATATTTCTAAAGGAAAATTGCCTTCTCGTGAGGCTGTAGAAGAGAAGATAAATGACATCCTTGTCTATAATCTTATCAAAAAGGCATCTATTTTAGATAGAATAAAATAAAAATAAAAAATATGATAATAGATATTAGTGAAGAAGAATACAGAGCTATAAAAAAAAATAGCTCTTCAAGTTTAAAAGACTTTGCAGATGATAGACGAAAGTATTATAAACGTCACATTTTAAAAGAAAAAGTAACTGAAAAGTACAATGCTGCGTTAGAAATGGGCAGAATTGTAGAAACATTATTAATGGAGCCAGATAGATTTGATGATCAATTTTTTATGTCTTCTTGTGCAAACATTCCTGGTGGTTTAATGGGAGATTTTGTATTAGCTTTAGTGAAATACACTATAAAATATACAAATGAAGACGGTGTATGTACAGAAGATTTTATGAATCTTGCTGAATTAGCTTTAGCAGACTCAGGATTTAAACAAAGTTTACCTACTGTATTAAAAAAGTTTTATGGTAGTGACGCTGAAGTTTATTTTAACGAATTAAAACTAGTTGAGTTTAATGATTTAACTGTAGTTACTCCTGACGACATTAATAACGGTGAGCGTATTGTTGAAGAATTGAAAAATAATAGAAACACTAGTACTGTAGTTTCATTAAAGTCTTCTGCAAAATTTGAAGTTTACAATCAAATAAAGATTGATGGTTTTTCTATTGATGGTATGCCACTTAAAGCTATGTTAGATAAAGTGATTGTTAACCATAGTGAAAAAATAATTCAACTATATGATTTAAAGTGTACTTGGAGTGTAGAGAAATTTTATAAAGATTATTATTTATACCGAAAAGCATACATTCCAGCTTATGTATATTATCAAGCTTTACTTCAAGAAACTAAATGTAAAGATTCAGATTTTTATGGTTACACTGTAAAAAATCCAATGTTTATAGTTTGTGACAGTATAAATTATTACGATCCTTTAATTTTTATTACAACTAATGAAAACTTACATGAAGCTTATCATGGGTTTAGTGTTAAAGGTTATCATTATCCTGGGGTTAAAGAAATAATTTCTGATCTTAAATGGGCAATAGATAACGATTCATGGAGAATTAGTAGAGAAAATTATATGAACAAAGGTTTAGTAAGCTTAAAATAAAAATGATAGAAAAAACAATTACTAGTATTTTTCTTGTACCTACATTAAAAATAACTAGAGAAAATTTACATATAAATGGATTTGTAAATGGTTACTCTGATTTAAAAGAAAAAGAAATATTTTATAAAGATAATGATGTTGTTTATTTATTATTTAAACCTAGTAATATTGAATTGTTTAAAGATTTTTTAGACAAAGAATATGTTAGAACTGAACAAATTATTGAAGATTATAATGTCACAGATGACTATATAATACTTGTTTATAAATTACAAAAAGAATTTAAAAAAGATTTTAAACTTGTTCAACAAGGATATTATTCTAACACATCAAAAAAGTTTAAAAAACTATTTCCAGAAAAAGTTATAGATTTTAAGTATCCAGACAAACCAAAAGAAATTTCTTTACAACACATGATTTTTACTAAAAGTGTGTTATTGATTGATTTTTGGCAAAAAACACTTGAAACTTCTTTAATTTTAAACAACAATTTAGAAGTGTGGCCTTCTTATGACATAAAAAAAGAAACACTTAATTTAAAAAATTTAAAAACATGAATAAAATAAAAAAAGTATTACAAGATCATTTAGTAATTTCAGAAGAAATTAGAATTTATTTTACAAATTTATTTTTAAAAACAGCAGAAGAAGACAAACTTCCAGAATCTTTTGTTGAACACTTAAAAATTACAGGTGTGCCTTTAGAAATGTTAGAAACATATTTAAATGCTACTCCTGGATTAATTTGTGAATTTATGGATGACAAAGATGTTATTATTTTAACAACTTATAATCAAGGTTCTTTTTCATTTACAATAAATGGAAAAAACGACATTGGAGAAGTTTATAGAACTAGAAAAAGTGCTGAAATTGCTGCAGTTGTTTCTAGTATAATTGAATACTCTAAAATGTAAATTATTGTGCATAAGCCCTTGTAATATAGGGCTTATGTTCTTTAATTAAAAAAATTATAATTATCTTTATAGTTAATTTAAAATAGAAATATAATGGCAAAAGAAAAAAAAGAAATTGTTGATACTAATTTTAATGCAACAATAGAAGCGTTAAATAAAAAATATGGTGTTGGTTCTGTAATGACATTAAACAACAGACAGCCTTCTACAACTTATGATGTTATAAGTACCGGAAGTATTGGTTTTGATTATTTAGTTTTAGGTGTTGGAGGATTTGTAAAAGGTAAGCTGTATGAGCTTATGGGATGGGAAGGTTGTCTTGCAGAAGATACTTTCATTAAATTCATTAATGTAAAAAAAGACGGTATTGTACAAGACTGTAAAGGTGCTAGTATTAAAAATTTACATAAAAGGTTTCATAATAGAAATGAAAAGACACTTAACACTGTTTTTAATGTCACTTCTATTAATGATGAAAATAGAGTGTTTAGCAATAGAATTTTGGATGTAGTGAAAACTGGAAAAAAAGAATGCTTTAAAGTTGTAACAGCTAAAGGGTTTATTTTAGAGACAACTAAAGATCATAAATTTTACACAGGTTCTAACTATATTCCTTTAGAAAGATTAACCGTTGGTTCTGAAGTATTTGTTAATAATAACACACCATTTTCCAAAAAAATGAAAAGTGCTAAAAATAAATATAAAAAAACAACAGTAAAAAATTATTATAAAGGAAAAAAATTAATAGGAGGTTACACATATTTTAGAGAGTCTGTGGCAAGACTGACTTTTGAGGCAGCTATGAATAATATGAGCTATGAAGAATATAAAGATTTTTTAAACTCTTTTACTGAATTTGATACTTTTCCACCACATATTGTTACTATTCCAGAAGGGTATGATGTACATCATATAGATGAAAACACGCAAAACGATGTTATAGAAAATCTACAATTATTAAAAACATCTGACCATGCAAAAATGCACGCACTAGAAAGACATAATAATTTAAGATTTATGGCTGTACCAGATGTAATTGAAAGTATTGTATCTGTAGGAATAAAAGAAACTTATGATATTAAATGTGAGTTTCCTTTTAATAATTTTATTGCACAAGGCATAGTAGTACATAATAGTGGTAAAAGTACTATTGCTGGACATTTAACTGCACAATGTCAAAAAAGTGGAGGAAAAGTGATATATATTGATGGAGAGCATGCTGTAGATAAAAACTATTTTAAAGCTCTAGGAGTCGATACTGAAGCACTTTTAATATCTCAGCCTAGTAATGGCGAAGAAGGCTTTCAAATAGCTATGGAAATGATTAATACAGGAGAAATTGACCTTGTAATTATAGATAGTGATTCATCTTTGCTTCCAAAAAAAGTTATAGACGGTGATATTGGAGATTCTGCTATTGGTAGAAAAGCTATTCTTAATAGTAACGCGTACCCAAAACTTAAAAATAAACTTGTTGAAAAAAATGTTTGTGTTGTAGTTATTTCACAATACCGAGAAAAAATTGGTGTTATGTTTGGAAATCCTACTACAACTCAAGGAGGACATGCTTTAAAATTTTATTCAGATTGCAGAGTAGAAATTGCTAGAAGTTTAAAAAAAGACGGAGACGATGTTGTTGCAAATAGTACTAGAATTAAAACTATAAAAAATAAAACTAATGCACCTTTTAAAAAGTGTGAGTTTAATATTTATTATGGTGTTGGTATAGACAGAATTGAAGAAATAATCGATCTGGCTCATGAATTAGAAATAGGTAAAAAATATGGCAAATCTTTTTACTACCCTTTAGGTGTTAAAAATGTGTTAGAGGAAATTAAAAATAAACTTAAAACTAATGAAGATTTTTTTGATGAAATCAAGTCTCAAATTATTTTAAAATTTAAAGAAAATGAGGTTGATAAGTAAACAGTGTAGTAATGCAAATTGTACCAATCCAGTTTGGTCTGGAGGTAAGTGTCAAAATCATGTTTCTAAGAAAAAAATAAAGTCTAATTCTTTTACATTCAGAACTTCTAAAGAAGGTTATAGGCAAATAAATCTTTCTATGAAAGAATTGCTTAAAAAAGAGCAAACATTTGAAAGGCATAAATTGTTTCGAGAAATATGGAATAAACGTGGTTATAAATCAGAAATTAGTAATGAAAAAATTTATAGTGAGATTTCTTCAGCATATTTCCATCATATACTCCCAAAGAATAAATATCCAGGCCTCGACCTTAAAGAGGATAATATTATCATAATGACTATGGATGAACACGCAAACGTAGAATCTGATATGTATCGTTATGAAGAAGTTAACGAAAGACGTAAACTTTTAGAAATTAAATACAAAATACATGAAAAATAAATATGACCCTCTTACAGGTAAACCTTTATATGTTATAGGTACAGACCCTTACGATAAAGAAAATAATACAAATTCTGTTGGTGTTTCTAATGGAAAAATTATAAATAAAAAATATTATACTCCTAAAGTGGAAGAATTTCATGTTGGATTTAATTATGAAATTTTATTACCTGACAGCAAGTACCATAAAAAAATATTTGGTGTTGATAAAATTAATCATCCGGAACTTGAAGAATTTAAAGACGAATTAATGGCAATAGCTCATGCTATTGTAAGAGTTAAATATCTTGATATAGATGACATTGAAAGTATTGGATTTGAATTAGATCAATGTGTTAAAGCAGATTGTTTTTTTGTAATTGGTAACATGATACAAGGAGATTATACTCTTGTGTTTAATAGAAAAAGCAAACATATTCAAATTTTTTCTATGTCAGGCAATAAAAGTCTTTCAAGTTTTTATGGAATTATTCAGAATATTTCTGAACTCAAAATTGTTTTGAAGCAGTTAGAAATTCTTTTTAAGGAATCCTAGATATTGTTACTAAGGAGCATTGAAAAAAATAAACAAAAATAGAGGTGTAAATAATGTCCTTATAATAGATAGAGAGAGAAATACCTCTTTTTAGCTATTAACTCTTTTAAATACAGGCATTTACAACAAAACAATGTTACACTTTTAAGCGTTTACTATACGCTTAAAAGTGTATCATCATACACTCCTAAGCGTAAAGAGAGATAAAAACACAATAAAACGTATAAAACACAAATTTTATGTATAATAAACGCTATATTTGCGTAAATAATAATATAAATGAAGAAACCAGAAGTAAAAGTAGGGTACGTTGAAACCAATACAGTTATAGATCAAGACTCTGGAGAAGTGTTAGATGTAGTTGTAAATAAATCTACATACTTAGCAAATACAAAAGAAGAATTTTACTTAATGTACTCATCAATGATTTTAGTTTTAAAAGGAAGTTCTGATGTAAAAATTAAATTATTTGCAGCATTGTTAGAAAGATATTCTAAAGGGCAAGAGTTTTCTATGTCTAGTGCTTTTAAAGAAGTCATAGCAGAAGAAACTAATTGTAAACCACGTTCTTTAGATTCTGCATTTACCAGCTTAATAGATAGTGAAGTTATTATAAGATTGGCTCCAAGACTTTATCGAGTAAACCCATTACATGTTTTTCAAGGATCGTCATCTACAAGAAATGAATCTTTACTAGCTGTATTAAATTTGAAATTAAACCCAAAATAGTATATTATGAAAGAACAAACATTTACAGACAGAGTGTTAATTGAAGCACAAGAGTTGGCTACAAAATTAAATGATTTAAATATGTTTATGGCTACTGCAAATTTTGTCGCATTAGATAGAGATTACAAAGATTTGTTATACAAACAACAACGAGTTATGAGTAAGTATATTCAAATACTTGGAAAAAGGTTAGAATTATTAGGATCAAAATTTGAATTTAAAAAACAGTAAAAAATGGAGTTATCAAAAAACCCTCATGTTTTAGAATTTTATAAAAAATATAATTTTCTAAAATTAAGAAATGAATGGGCTTGGAGAACTAGAGCAGTAAACGGTAGAATTACTGGAAGGTCTAGTGAAAAGTATTTCAATAAAGCAGAATGCGAACAAAATGCACGCGATGTGTCTCGTTTCATTTTTTTAGCTTTCAAAAAATCAACAGTAACTTATCTTAATTAAAAACAAACAACATGAATAGTTTCAAACAATATAGAAGAAAACAAATAGCAGAATTGAGAGATGTTGGGGAAATGTCGACTAGAGAAACATCTACAGCAATTACTAAATTGGACGAAGCACTAATGTGGATAAATAAACGATCGGAAGCTGAGAGAAGTACAAAACACTTATAAAAAATAAAACGAATGAAAAACCAATTTATTTACACAGAAATAGTTAAAATTCCAGCAAAAGAAGCTGATGACAAAAACGAAATTGAAGCATCAGAAGCTTATGAGTTAATAAAACAAAACTCTTTAAATGTAGAATTAGTTATCAGATCTATTGAGTTGGACAATGGCGGTCGTTTAGTGTTAATGGATGACTTGCATGAAAGATGGCAAGATAGACCCTCTATTTCAAGAAATGGTGCACGTAAAACGATTAGAGAAAAAGACACATTTCAATCAGAAATTTATTTGTCTAAAGAAGACGGAATAAGATTTTTAAAATTAACTAAAATTACAGATAATGAGTAGTGAAAAAAAACCAATTGTATTAGGAAAATTTGTTTACATAGAGTTGCCTCCTAAAGAAAAGAGTAAACTTATTGTTGATGAAAACACTAAAGAAGCTTTGTCTAAAGAGCTTTTAATAAAAATGCAAAAACTAAAAATTTGGGCAATTGGAGATGCTGCCAATCCTAAATTAAAAGAAGGTCAAGTTGTTTTAATTAATCCTTCAGCTTTACAAAAAGCACAAATAGTTCCTATTAACGGAAGTATAAAAGCTTTAATACTTGATTACGATATTATTCATATTTGGCCATAAACGTGAGTAAACAATTAAAAAAAAAACAATAAAAGCCCTTCTATATTGGAGTAGGAGGGCTTAATAATTATCTATCGGCAATGCTAGTTGGCAAGAGTCCAAATAAAACAGTTTTAAAATATGAATAAAAAAGAATTTCAGTTTATTTCTGCTAAAACAATTACTTACGGAAGAGTGGATACTTTGGTTGAAACTCTCCATTCATTTTTAATACAAGACTATCCTAAAGACAGATGTGAGTTAATTATTGTAAATGATTGCCCATTTCAAACTTTAGTTTTTGACCATCCACAAGTTAAAATATATAACTTAAAAGAAACTTTTTCTACAATAGGAGAAAAAGAAAATTACGCAATTGAACGATGTAATGGAAGTCTTATCGTTGTTTTTGACGACGATGATATAGCTATGCCTAATCATTTTAATAATATAAATAAGTATTTTAGTAAAAATGTTAATTTATTACATTGGGCAAATGCTGTTTATTATAATGAACCTGGAATTACTGCATTAACTCAAGTAGGAAACTCTGGAATAGTTTATTCTAAAAAAGCTTGGTTATCTATAGGAAAAAGTCCTTTAATGAACGCAGGAGGTGATATGGTGTTAACGGAGTCAATAAAAGCACTAGATCCTTTAAAAGTTATTTGGGCATTTCCAAAAGATGAAGATATTAGTTGGTTTTATATGTGGGGTGGTAGAGGTTACCATCAAAGTGGACAAGGTACAGATGATGAAATTAAACCTAATATAATCCAAAGACATTCTGAACACATAGAAAGACTTAGGACTATGAAACAAGTTCCGGAAGGTATTATACTTTTAAAACCTAAATGGAATAAACCTTATGATAAAATGTTAAAAAAATTTATAAATGGAAAACATACTTAAAACATACTTAAAACTATGTAACACTCCTTCAGATATAAATGAGCATTTACCTACTTTATACAAGTATGCTAAAAAGTGTAATCATATTACAGAAATGGGAGTTAG
>Ga0306898_1000142_pt1 | contig 31433 bp, 48 predicted proteins | sample AntRauMFilla1564_FD_190424 | JGI IMG/M metagenome (GOLD analysis project Ga0306898, IMG submission 190424) | Saline lake microbial communities from Rauer Islands, Antarctica - Metagenome Filla 1 #564 (v2) (version 2) | ecosystem: Environmental > Aquatic > Non-marine Saline and Alkaline > Saline ...
TTTTAACGGCGTATCTTTTTGCAATAACAGTCCATAATGCAACTTCTTTCGTATCTCCTAATCTAACTAATGATTTTTGAGTGTTTATTTCGCTTTCGTTAAGTCCGTTTAACAAGTTGTTAAATTGCGCTTCTGTCGTTTCGTTTGCTTGTGTGTAGATTTCTTGAGTTGTCATAATTTCTAAGTTTTTAGTTGTTATTTCTTTAGCAAAGATAAGGAACATTTTTGTTCCCTTCAACTTTTAAAGTGTTAAAGTTTTTAAACAAAAAAAACCACCCGTAAAGAGTGGTTTTGAAATGCATCTTTCGATAAGAAAGCACCCCGTACGTAGGCATAATGCATTTGTAATGCAAATATACAAAATAAATTTCATAATATTGAAGTAATTAAATAATATCCAGTAATTGAACCAAATGCAGCCCCAAAGGAATATAGTAATTTGTTTGAGAAGTTAGATAATGATATTTTAACCACGTTGTAGCTCCATAACATACTAATCGTGAACGACGCTAAAAAGATGCCTATAACGTAACCTTTAGCAATTAAAACGGTATTTATTGCAACAAGTCCAACCTGTAGAAATGCTGTTAAGAAGATTTTGTATTTCATAACATTTATTTTATAAAAAAAGACCCAATAAATGTGAGTCGGCACATCTAAAGAGTCTTGATAATTTCTTTAATTTGTTGACTTCCGACTTTCAACTACTGCAAAGGTAAATACTTTTTTAAAACAATTTGTAATTTTTCTCTAAAATTTATGTTCTCTTTTCCAATTTTATTGTAAGCAGCTAAAACTCCCGCGTAAAAACTACCTTGTTCGCAAAAACCATCCTTAAATAATTTTAGTTTTGTCGCTAGTTTTTCACACTCTAAATGGCTTTTCCAGTCTATACATTTTTTATCTTTGAAAGTTGATTTTTTGTAAATTGTACCTACTGTTATAATCTGATCGCAATAATCGCAATGATCCTCTTTTCGCGCTTTTACTTCTTTGCTGCTAATTAATTTCATATTGCTCTTGAATGTATAAATCAATTAATACTTTCGTGCTTTTTAAATCCGCTTCAAACTGTCCTTTTTTCCTGCATCTCATTATGCGTTTAATTAAATCAAACTCGTAACTATTTAGCTTTTGCTCCTCACAAAATTTGTAAAGTGAGCCGTTAGTATTGTCGTAGTGTGCGGGTGTTTCCATTTTTTTTAAGTTTTTAAATTAACCCGCTAAATTAATAACGGGTTTTATTAGTTTTAGAAAGGTAAATCTTCTGCTGCATTATCTACAACTGGTTCAATAGTAGGAGCAACTTCTAGCGTTTCAATTTTCCAGCCATTTAAAGAAACGTAATATTTGCCATTATACTCATTTCCTCTAATGTTTATACCTACCTTAACATTATTTCCAACTTTATACTTGTCTAGAATTTCGCATTTGTCTTGTACAAAATCAATAGGTATTTTTTGTGAATATTGCTCATCGGTTTCGACCACTAAAGTTCTTTTCTTAAAAGTTCCTGCACTTCCTACAATTTGAATATCGCCTAAAACGATAATTTTCCCTATTACTTCACTCATAATTTTTATTTATTTAATGTTAATATATGTTTCTTTTTTTAAAATTTTACTCATTGCTTGAGCTGAAACTCCATAATCTTTTGCAAGCATTAAAATTGTAAAACCAATTTTATGTAACGATCTTGCAGTTAAAACTTGATTATTGGTTAATTTTGAATTATGATGCTTTTCTCCAGTATTGTGTTTTATTAAGTTATTTTTAATTGCGTGTATTTGATTTTCTGAATTAGTACACCATTCTAAATTTTCAATTCGGTTATCCTCTTTAATTCCATTTATATGGTTTACTTGGGGTTTGTTTTCCAAATTAGGAATAAACGCAATAGCAACTAATCTATGAGCGCCAGTTTTAAATCTAATTTTATCTTTACTTAAAGAAACATTTAAATAACCTTTTTTACATTTACTTTGCTTTAAAACTCTTCCTGTTTGTTTTCCGCTTCCATATCTTCCAATACAATAATGGTCTAAACTCCTAACAACTCCTAAATTACTAACTTCATAGTTTTGGTAACCAACAATTTTTTTAAATACTTCCATAATAAAAAATTCCCTTTCAAGTTTACCGCCAAGTGAAACAAGAAAGGGAATAGTTTTAAATTCTTAATCTTGGCGGATTTAATGTAAAGATACAAAAAATTAATTCCATTTTATAATTCTTTTTGTGTTAAAAATTCTTTAATTTCAATTGCTAATTTTTTAAATTCAATTTGCTTTTCTTTAGGCATACTTTTGTAATGAAATTCTAAAGCCTCTAGTGTTTTGCAATCTTGTAAGATTTCTGCATAATCAATAACTTCTACATGTTCAATATCTTGCGTTACTTCTGGCATCTCTTCCGGCACGTAAACGGGGCCCGAAAACACATCTGGACAATACCACTTTACGCCGTTAGAAATTGCACGAGCAAAAAGCATATTTTTTGGAAACTTATCAATATTTTTTGTAAGTGCTTTTTTAGCATCTTCAATTGTAAAACTAGAGTTACCTATTTTTTCAGCCCCTTGATAAAAGTCAAGTGAACAAATTTTTTCGTCTAATTTAACAACCTTATAATCATATTTTCCTGACCCTTTAACAGTAGATGCTATTAATCCAGCCCCTAAAGTTGGCTTGCCTTGTATAATGTGTATTCCTGACATTGCGGCAAATGGAGGCACTCCAATCTCTTGACCTGCTTGTATTTTAACAAATGCCTGTCCCATTGCTTTTGCATCTGTAAACATTCCGCTTTCTGCAAATACCTTTGCCATAGACATAATATCGTTTACTGGCATTATTGTAATTTCGTTTTTCATGATATTTATTTATTAAAGTTTTTCAATTTCTAATTTTGCCCACTTTTTAAAAGCCTGGAATTTATTTGATATTTCAATACTCTTTTCATTCGTTACTGGTGGAAGTCCAATGTTACAATTTTCAACCCAATTTGTAAGTTGTATTTTAATCGGTGCTTTTGCTAGCTTTTCAGCCTCTAATTTGTCGGATGCTATTTTTTCAGCTCTTTTATTTTCTGCTTTAATTTCAGCATCTTTAACTGCTTTTAATTCCGCTTCTGCTTTTGCTCTAGCGTCAGATGCTTCTTTTAATTTTAAAGCCGTTACCGCATCTTTTAACGCTTGTGCTTTGGCTTGTTCAACTCGTCTGGCTTCTATTTTATCACTTTCTATTTTTGCTAATTTTTCACGCTCTAATCTTTCGGCTTTGTTTTTCTTTGCAGCGGCTTCCGCTTCTGCTTTTAAAATTGCATTTTCAAGGCGTTGCGCTTCTAGTCTTTCCGCTTCTGCTTTTGCTTCTGCAATTCTTTGCTCTTCTGCAATGCGTTCCGATTCAATTTTAGCGTTAAATTTAGCCTTTGCGCCTTCTAAAAAACTATCGAAAATATAAGCATCCATAGTGGTTAAGTCAAGCCCTATAACACTTTCTAAATAAGGCTCTACTAATGAGATTCTTTCAGCATTTAATTTTTCTGTTATTTCAGCCTGTTGACGTTCAAAGAATTTTTCTGCATCCATTAATTTTGCTTCCATTTCTTGACCAAACAAAATTTCTTTGTTTTTAATTGCATCAACAAAACGACCCCCTGCCAAATAAAATGCTTTATTTTCTTTATGCCACTTTTCAATTGAAGTTCTGTTTTTTACAAATTTTAAACGCAATTCTTTAAAAGTTGGTAAATTTTCAGCGTTTATTTCTAAATTAATTACATCTAAATAGGCGTCTTTTAATACTTCACGCTCCGCAAAAGTTACGCTTAGTCCTGAAACCATACTTTGTGCTTTTGACAATTCAATTCCAAATAACTCAATATTTGATTCTTCTGTAAATTCTAATGGTTTATGGTCTACTGCGTCGTGTAAATCCCAATCTGTTTGTGTTGTTTTCATAATTTCTATTTATTTAGTTATGCAAATATAAGTTTTTAATTTGAATTATCAAAATTCATTTTACTTTGAATTATAACTATTTTATCTTTTCCGTACTTGCTAATTGTACCAGAAACAAAGTAAATATCTATTCCTAAAGCCTCCGAAATTGCACGTGATGAATTTTCTTTATTACTTATAAAATACTCAATTATTTGCATTCTTTTCTTGGAGTTTGCAATGCTAGGGAACATCATCGTAGTATCTTGTTAGCAATTCCGATTATAGAAGCCCTATCTTTTGCCAGTGCTTTTAAAACAAAATCTAATTCATCATAATCTACAAATGCAGACTTTGCCAGCGTGTGAAAAAATCTATCCATTGATCTGTACACATCGGTAACTATTTCACTTTTAATGCCGTCTACTTTTTCAAATTCTTTTCGTTCCGCATTTATTAATTCTAATATTACGGGTCTTAATTTTTCCTTTAATTTTCCTTTGTGCATTTTGGGAATTTTTGCAAGCATTTCATTTTGATGTAATGCGTGCTGGTTTGCCATAATACTTTTTGCAAAAAGAGTGTCTAAAATCATTGTTTTAATTTCTTTGTCCATAACTAAATTTTTTCTAGTAAGTCAATTACTGTTTCCATATTTTTAAATTTAATCATTAGACAGTTTTCGTTATCTGTTGAATTTCTGTATAAAATTTTAGAAATTTCTAATCTTTTATTTTTTTTAAATTCTGAATTTTGACCATCTGTATAACCTAAAAAATTAGAGTTATTAATAGGAAGTGCTGTATGTCCTAACATAATAGGGCTTCTGAAATGTTCCGTTAAAATTTCATTGGTTTTGCTTTGTGTTTTCATGGTTATTTGTTTTTATAGTTTTCAAAAAAGTTATCTAAAATCTGTATTTCGTTAGGCGTTAATTCGTGAAATTGTTTTCCGTTTACAAGCCATTTTCCGTTTGTCATTTTTATTTCCATATCTTAATGTTTTTTGCTAAATTATTTGTAATTCTTAAAAGTTCTTGTTTTGCTTCTGTTTCGGTTTCCGCTTCTATTTCAGCTTCCAAATCTTGCCAGTCGTCGTTTCTATATAAATCGTAATGTAAAATGTATTTTTCCATAATTTATTAGTTTTAAATTCTTTTACAAATATATAATTTAAAATTGAATAAATAACATTTTAAATGTTTTTTTTATTAATATTTTTGTTTTACATTTGTAGAAATAAAAATAATTATGGAAGCAAAAGAATTAAGATTGGGCAATTTTGTAAAGCTTACTCACGGAGAAAAGCCATTTAATGTGGTCTTATCAATAAATGAGGAGTATATATCAGTTGACGAAATAACATTTGATTATACCGAACGTATAGAAGTAGAACCAATAGAAATAACTAAAGAGTGGCTTTTGAAGTTTGGTTTTGAAAAAAGAAACAGCCTTTATGTTTTTAAATATTTTTCAACTTTTTATCTTGAAGATTTTAGACTACAAATAGGTGCAAGTAGAGTGCTTTTGAAAATAAAATATGTCCACGAACTGCAAAATTTATATTTTGCACTAACAAAAAAAGAATTATGAATACAGTTAAACAAGTAATTGAGTTATCGGGTAAAAATCAAAAAGAAGTATGTGAGATTATGAAAATCAAACAATCTACTTTATCCGCACAAATGAATAAAGAAACTATTGGATCAATTGAAAATAGTATATCGATCGCGAAGGAATTAAACATTAAGAGTTTTACAACTTTTAAAAATGGTTATAAAATCACAATTAAATTAATATAATATGAAAATAACAAAAGAACAAGCTGAAATAATGCTTAAAAAAATGCCTGAAATGGCTAATGAAATTTATTTAGATTATCCTGAATTAAAACCCTTAAAGGTTGCGGATAGTTGGGAGCAATTAAATGAAATAAGTGGTTACTATATTATAGCTAATTCGTGTATTTCATTTGCTGGGTCTTGTTTGAAACCAGTTGTAGACAACAAAAACGTTTTCAAAACTAAAAAACAAGCCGCATCCGTATTAGCATACGCTCAATTAACGCAATTAATGGCAGATTGTGGAGATTGTGAGATTGACTGGGAAAATGAAAATACGAAACAGTGCGTCGTTTATTCGGGTACACAAATAGATGTTTTTAATTACAGAGGTACTTTTCAATTCCTAGCATTTAACACCCTAGAAATAGCTAAAGAATTTATGAAAAAACACGAGGGATTAATAAAAACTTTTTATCAATTATGAAAAAAAAAATAGCAATTCTATTATTAGCCGCTATCTCATGCAGTTGTGGGGCTTCTAAAAATATAAAAGAAATTGAGAAAACAAAAGAAACTGAAACTGTTAAAGAAGTGTTTAAAGATACTTCTAAAATTAAAACCACAAATAAGATTGAAGTTTCACGTTTTGTAAATAGTTACGGATTTGAGCCGTTTGATAATTCAAAACCTTATTTCGTAAATGGTAAAAAGTATCAAAACGTTAGAATTATAAACAAGCAGGAAAACACTAATTATAAGCAGGATTTAAAGACGCTGGAGCAAAGATACATTAACAACGCAAAAGTATTAACAAAACAAATTGAAGCTCTTAAAACGATTAAAACAAAGGAAACTAAAGAACCTTATTTTTTCTACCTTATTATTGTTTTATTAGCGATCTTTTTGTACATTCGCTATTCATAATTTCTGAATATGTGAAGCAGCATATTACAATAAAAAAATCTAAAGCACCTCAGAAATGAGGTGCTTTTTTAAATTTAAAATAATTATGAATGAACCAAATAATCCACAATCTTGCAAAAACGCTGTTAGCGGGAGTTCTTTTAGGAAAGACAACTACACGTTAGAAGAAGTAAAAGAGATTGCAATAAAGTTTACAAGAGCAGCAACCCCTAGCAAATACATACAAGGCATAGATGAACGCTTTGAAAAAATATGGAAGATTAACTTTGGTGATTAAGCTGGCCACTAACTAATAACTACACGCTACTAATTAAAAAACCCGTTGCGATTTGTAACGGGTTTTATTTGTTTACCATCTAGCTCTAGTGCCTCTAATATCGTAATGAACAAATCCCCTGTAAATTCCTATGCCGCCTTGTTTCATTTTGCCTTCTGCAATAAGTTTTTCAATTACTTCTGCAAGTTTTTTAGGCGTGTAATTTACTGCATTTATATCAGCTGCTTTTGCAGTTAAATGCTGGCTGTTTTTTGCTCCTTTAACTTTTGTATTGCGGCTTTCTGTCCTATAACCGCTACCTGTAACACTTACTACTTCTTTAATGTAATCTCGTAATACTTGTAAGTTTACCGCTAATTCGATTAAATTATTAATAAATTCTTTAGGCACAATAGTGCCATCTTTACAGTCAAATTCCTGTCTATTAAAATTTTTTGTTAGTCTCATTTTATCTTATTATTTTCGCATTTACTGCATTGATCAATGTACTCTTTTAGTATGCTTTTTAGCTCGGTCATTTCTTTGCGCATCTCTTCAAACTTGTCATTTGTTTGTTCTGCAAATTTGCCATATAATTCTTGAATTGAACGGACAGCATCCGCATCGTCTTTTTTGTTGCTTATTTCTTTCGCTTTTTTCCCACCAAAATAAGCAATAACGCTACCACCTAATGCCGCTATAACCTCCCAGTTTTCTCTTAATAAATTTATCATTAAAAATTTAAATTATTTGCATTTATAAATATTTGATCCAATTCTAATTCTGTTTTTTCAAAAGCCGCACCGACCAACGAAATAAGTGGACTATCTCTATCAAACGATGTCGCACGTAAAAAACTAACTCTTGCCATTATATTATTTGGAGCTTCTAAAGTTTCAATTACTTGTAAAATAGCATCTTGCGTAATTCCGATTAATTCCAATTGCGTTAATAATTGAATTGCAGTAACTTCTGCAGGAGCTAATTCCACCGCTTCAATTATTGGTAACTCTTCTTTCGTAATAAATCCACTTGGTTTTGTTTCGTGAAACTCCCCGTAAAATGTACCATCTTGTTTTTCTTTATAAAATATTTCCATAATTAATCTGTTATTTTTACGATACCAATTGATGTGCTATCTGCTACGTTGTTGTTTTGCAAAGTAATCCACACGTAAATTATTTGTGATTGGTCAATTGCAAAAGTAGTTCCGTTATTTGCAGTTAAACCGTTATCACTTACCAAATTTGTAACACTTACTTTCGAAAATAAATTAGCACCTATAAATCGTTGTGTAATTCTTTCAACTGAAACACCTCTAATTATTCCACTTGCTGTAGTGTAAAATCCTGTAAGTATTGCAGTTGCGAAATTATTGGTATTTGAAAGGTAAATTGAAGCCGTAAATGTACCTGCTGTGCTTACTCCTTTTTGCGCATAAAAAGTAAATCTAGGGTTTAATGTTGCTGAAAACGCACCCGCTGGAATTGTATAACTTTTTGCAATTACTTCTGCTATCGTTCCCGTTACTGCTGCACTTTCAACGCTATCCCCAACTATTAACTTCACAAATGAGCCACCGCCACCACCACCACTAGCACTAATTACATCGCCTACAATTGTAATATTTGTGCCTGCAACTAAATTTTGTAATCCATCAAGCTTAGTGATTTCAGTAGCATTTATTAATCGCTCACCACTTGCCTTATCTACTTTTAAATCTAAAACCGCATTAACTGCATCGACTGTTGGATATTTTGCACCCGTTCCATCAACCGCTAAGTTATTTTGTTTGTTTGCTACGTCTTCCGCCGTATAGCCTAAAGCAGGAGATGTAACTGACCCGTTAGCAGTTGTGCCAATAGAAGGGGCAAAAATAGCTTGTGAGATGTTACTTAAATCCACTGTATTTCTTGTCAAAACAATTGCACCAAGATATAAACTGTTTTCAGCAATATCCAAATCAGTTACAAAAACATCTGAATTTAACGCTGTAATTGCAGCGTTAAGAGTTGTGAATACTCTTTGCCCTGGTTGTATGCGAATTACCCCATCTTGGAAAATATAAACTCTTTGGATAGTCGCTAGCGTTGCCGTAGCTGCTACGGCTGTAATTGTTCCGTTTAAGTCATAAATTGCTGGCGTTATATCTGTTATGTCTGACCCTTCGTCGCCCGTCTGAGTTCTATATCTAAAAGTTATAGGCTCTTGAGCTGCCAAAGTAAACGAATGGGGCTGCGTTGTTAGGTTGTCAAAATTTGCTCCAGATTTAAAAACTCGTCCCAGTTCCTTTTTTATTTTTAAATTATTTGAAACTGGAAAAATACGGTTACCACTCAAAGACTTGAACCCTAAAGCTTCTAAAATATCCTGCACCTGACCACCAATTTCAATATTAATAGTCGGTTGGTTATCGATGTAATTTACTGCTGAATTGTTTAAATGAATTAAGACCCCAATCCTTATAAAATTACGTCTTTGTGTTGCTGTTAGTGGTACGTTAGTCAAAAACAAATCTCCATTAATATCTACAGCTACATATGTTTTTTTTTGAGTTGCGAGGTTCGGTATTGCATTAGCTATCTTAGCTACCCAAGTAACTTTTGTATACGTTGGATTGTCGGGATCAGAATGTCCGTTAACAACGTAACCAAAACCATCTGAAAGGTCAAACTTTGCAGTATCCGTGTTTATTGTCAAAATCCCCCCTTGGTTCAAACCTGTTGGTCCTAAATTTTTAGAGCTTGATACACCTATGTCGCTTAACATCGCAAACGTTCCAGATTTATCTGGCAAAATATACTTTCTACTTGCGGTTAAAAGTAAGGTAGATAATCTAGTCATAAAACCGCTTGCACTTCTAAAAACGGTTTGACCGTGTTCATCTGCTTGTGTGGATTGACCGAAAAGGTTTACATCGTTAAAGGTATTGCCCGCTCCTGCACCATTCCCAAATTGATTAACATTATTTCCAGAGTTATTCTCTCCAGAACTTGGTCCTAAAGCATTTTGATCATTTCCTGTGTTGTCTCTTCCTGCACCATTCCCAAATTGATTAACATCATTTCCAGAGTTATTCTCTCCAGCCCCTATACCTAAAGCATTTTGATGGTTTGCCGTGTTTCCTTTTCCTGCTTCATTTCCAAACTGATTAACATTTACGCCCGATTGTCCGTTTCCTGCTCCTTCTCCCGCTTGAAATATTCCGTCAACTAAATTCTTATTTGATCCTGCTGTGGCTTGTTGTAGTGTTGCTACGCCTACATCGTCAGTCATTGCATACGTACCCGACTTATTAGGCTTAACGTGTTCGTACGTTGCCGTTTCTGTTGGCACTGCATTACTTACGTTAATTGTGCTTTCAAAACCCCCGTCTGTTTTTACACTTTGAATTTTATCAGATAAAACAGTAATGCTATTGTTTGTATCGGTATTTATTGCTTTAAAACTTTTATTAGAAAATACAGCCTGATTAAATACATCGTCAGGAACTAATCCGTCAGATACAGCTATCATTTCTTTATCCGTAACATTTCCGCTATTAGTAACACTTTGTAAATTGGCGTTATCCGGATCAATTACATTAACTACTTGCGCAATCTCGTTAATCTTGTCTTTTATACCATTGGTTTCATCAGCACTTAATTTATTTACCAAACTAGGTAAGTTTGGAAGTATAACGGCCTCTTTATCTCCTTGCGCATTTGCGTCGTTAAATTCGTATGGATCAATCATAATCTAGAAATTTTATAAGAAAAGTAGCCGCCCCAATTAGGCACGTCTTGACAATTATTTTCGTTAATTAATACTAAGGCTGTTTTATAATGTATTGAAATTGTATTTTCAATATCTATAAGAGTTATACTTTTCTGCCCGTTAGTCGGGTTTATTGCGCCCGTTCTGTCGATTATTTTAGCGCCAAAGTTGGTACTTACCAAAGGGTCTTTTATCTCTTGGTAAGCGCACAATAACGCTGTAAACTTCTGAAATCCTATAAATGTAGAACTTGCACCGCCTACAATAGCACCCTCTATTATTTGCGTAGCCGCTTGAAATCCAAACATTTTAATTAAAACGTGGTTTTTCACGTAGTCAAATAATTGCTGCCTTTTATCGTCCGTTATGGAGTTAGAAACGGGATAAAACTCTTTAAGCTCCTGTATTGTTGGGGTCGTTAATGGTATCATTTTCTTCTTTTGTTATTTGAAAGCCTATTTTTTTAAATCCGTCTAAAATATTAACGGCTTCTTTTTGGCACGTTTTTGCCCATTCATCAGTAGCCACCGAAATAGCTTCTCCACTATTTCCAAATACTCCTTCGCTTTGTTTTACCAAAATTAAAGGGAAACCATAACAAGCCATTGCTATCTTTTCACTTGCTTTTGCATCCGCATTATTCAACAAGTCTACTTCAAAATCATTTGAAATTGAAACTTTAGAAAGTAATTTAGATACATCGTCAATATCTCCGCTGTATTCAATTAGTAAATTTTGACCTGCTTCATCAACTCCTTTTGTGGAGCTAATCGCTTCTTTTACACTTTCTAAAACTGCTATTTCTGTTTCTGTTGCGGAACTTGATTTTTTAACTATAAAAATATTATTCCCAAACATCGCATTATCACACGCTTTATCTATGTAAGTAGATGCATCAGCTTCTGTACGCATCCATTTCAAAACGCTATACATTGGCGTTACTCTATAAGGTAAAGAGCTGTCGTTATACATGTATATTTGACCTGCAAACTTACTAAAGCCTTGCTTTTCAAATTGCGACCTTACTACTGTTTTTGAACTGTTAAAAGTTGGATATTCTTTGTCAGAAACGATGTTAATAAAAGTAGATGCGTTATCGTTGTCATCAAAATCTTTTACTAGGAATTTTTTAGGGTTTAAGTAATCCCAATGTATAGCTTCAGCATCCACATTATAAGATACTAAAATCATATAGTATCCGTAACGTATGTAATCGCTTTCTATTTTTTTCCAAAGCTCCTGATACTTCTGCATTAGATTAGCAGGCACGGCATACTCGTGGAATTTTAAAAGTGCCATTGTTGCCGTTGGACTATTTAAATACGCTTCGTCAAGGTTGGAAAAAAATAAGCCGCCGTCTAATTGGACATATCCCTTAGTATCGACGGCTTTTCTCTTTTTTTTGCCTTTGACTTTAAAAAAGTCTGTGAACATAATTTTTATTTTTTAAATTTTCCGTTTTTTTGTCTTTTCTGAACATTGTCAAGATTAACAATTTCAGCAGGCTTTAAACTTTCTAATAATTCAGCTATTGCATCTTTGTCAAATATTGTAAATACGTGAGGACTGGCCTTGTATATTGCTTTTGCAATTTCTATTTTTTGGTGTGTGCTATCCGCTGTATCATTGGCGTCAATAGGGTATAATACGCCTTTTTGACCATCTTTAAGGTAGTTAATACCGCCTCCGTGTAATTGATATGCTTTCATTTTTCTTTGTGTTTTATAAAGCTCGTAGGCTTTAGTTAGTTTCTGTTCCGCATTTCCGCCACAACCTAAACACCCCGCGTGGTTAGATATAAAACGCCTTACCTCTACAGGCAAGGCGTTAAATTCTTCCCTAGTCATTAAATTACTACCGTACTAAAACGGTTGTTAAATAACGTTTCTGTTGCTGGTAGTCCAGTATCTAATAAGAAGTTATATCCGTTTGGATTCCCTTCTGCTCCACCGTTTAAGCTTCGTAATGTTCCTGTAACACGTCCACCTACTTCGTCACTAGTTGGTTCAACTACAAATTGTAAGCCATTTTTAGAGCCTAAAACTTGATAAGTATCTAGTTCGTCAGATACTCCAGAAAGTGCATAAACAAATACGTACTTTTCAGTCGCTAAAGACATAACCGCTTCTTTTCCGGCATCGCTTTCGCTGTTTGCAATAATTAAACCGCTCGCAACTTGTACGTAAGTGTCTTTTTTTACATCACTAGAAACAACCTCGTAATTAGGTTTTACCGCGTTTTTCTCCCATTCTATTAGTATAGGATAGTAATCACTACCTACAACAGGATAAGCGTTAGTCGTCGGGTCAATTACTGTAATATCGTCATAAGTAAATTTCTTACCCGTTGCCTTTACAGCTTTGAACGCTTTTAAATTTATTAAAAGCCCCCCTGAGAGGGCATTTAAATCTGATGAGTCGCACGCTTTTAATACGTCCGCTGGTTTATAACATAAAGCCATATTTATTTTTTTTTTAAAAATTAGTAGCCTAATACGTAGAAGTCCGCTGGAAAAGGGTCTACAATTGCAGTTGTTAAACTGTAAGAAGCCAAATACTTACCGTTCACGGCTGTAAACTCTTCTTCAAATGAACCCGCTTGTGTGTAATTTACGATAGGTAAACCTAAAGACATAACTACTCTGTTTGGCAAATTCCAAGCATCTCCTACTAAAGCTAAATCACGAATAGCAGCACTTAATTCAGTGTACTTAACGATTGTTAAATCTCCGTATAAAATTACTGGAACTTCAACACCCCCCGCAACTTGCGAAGCTAAAGAGCCCACACAACATAAGTCGAAGTCTTTTAAACGCATAGAGCGAATAAGAGCGTCATACATTTCAGCTGTAATTTGTACGAATTTTAAAGTGTCTACAACCGCGCTCATTGTGTCTGATTGTAATAAACGCATCTCTTCAATAACGTCTAAAACCTCATCCCCTGTCCATGTAGTTTGCAAAGTTTTTGTTAACTCTGCATTTTTGTCAATTGTATAACGTGGAGCTGCAGGAGAAAGTGCAACTATTTTAGTCCAAATTCCATCCGCTTTAATGTAATTAGGTAACAATGCAGCATTCGCTAAATTAGCCGCTACATAAGCCTTTGACCCTAACCAGTTAATTTTACGTGTTGAATTTAAAATTTTAGTAATAAATCCAGTTTCGTAACGAGAAGACAAAGCCGCTGTTGGTTCTGGTTTTGATACGTTAATTCCGAAAACTTTCTTTTCGTTGGAAGTCAATTCATTCAAACATAAATCACAACCCGCCATGAAATTATACTGGTTAGATTCTAATACCGCTGGTAAGTCGCAAGATTCCGTAATCTCACATCCTGCCATTGCTACTGCATCCGTAATCGCTTCGGGAGCTAAAAAGATGCTATCTTCATCTACTTGTAAAGTAGTGTTATACTTTAAAGATGAGATTGATAAAGCCTCTTCAATTGAGCTTAATTCAAAAACTCCTTCTACAATTCTACCTGCAGGTATACATACTTGGTTTAATGTTGCCATATTATCCTATGATTTTAAATTGTGGTTTTGTGTTTTTTTGTGCAGCAGCCGCACCAACTTGTAATGTTTCGTGTTTCAAAGAAACTTTAAGAGCTTTCATTTCAGCTTGTAAAGCAACGATTAAACCGTTTGCCTTTACGTTTGCTTCTACAACCGCCTCTAATACTGCAAGCACTTCTGCATTTGCTTCAACTGGAGCTTCTGGAGCGTCTGGCGTAGTAAGTTCATAAGCTGTTACTATACCACCTAAAACAGTCATAGTAATTGTGTTTTCTCCGTCTGCTACTGTATAAGTACCATCTGGAGCATTTACAGAAACACCTTCTGCAATCTCTACTACATCCGAAATGTCGGGAAAAGTAATTGATAAACCATTGGTATCATCTACCATTAATTCTGCTTTCACTTCTACGCCTAACTTCGCTAACATAGTCGCTAAAATTGGATTTTTGATTTTCATTTTTAAATTATGTTTGGTTAATAATTCCTAAAGTTTGTAAATTTGCGCGATTCATTGGTAACTCACTATTTTCAAGTAGTGCAAAAATGTCTTCGCTAATATCACAACTAGCTTTAAAGAGGCTACTCGTGAAATCTTGGTATGCTGAAATATCAGTTAGTAAACCCGTAAGGCTATGCTTGGTTGCAATAAATCCATTTTCCAAAAAGACTCTTGGCGTATGATAATGAACGGTTGCCGTCTCTTCCATTTCTCGGTGGTCTCCTAATAGAAAAAAGAAAAAACCCGCACTTTCTGCATAAGTAGGTACGTAAGTAACAACGTGTACGCCCATTTCTTTAAGTGCATAAACTTTTGCAGTCATGCGTTTTAAACATTCAAGTTCGCCACCGTGTGAAGTGATATTAAAAAGAGCAACATCGCCACTTTTCAATACTAAAATATCTTTATTAAACTTGTTCTCCATTGCGGCTTCAAAAGCCCCTACTATAAATATTTCTACCATTTTGTGCAAATATCATTTTTATCTTTCGCAAATACTTTTGTAGCAATTGGACAGGCGCACCTATCGCACGCATAACCTTGTACATCTTTTATTTCAGCATTAACAATGGCAGCGTAAAATTTCTTACTTTTCTCTGGACATTGCGCGCAAATATTTGAACGTCTTAATGATTCAGTTGTATGTTTGCCAGTTATGCTACTTGCTAAAGCATTGATAAAATCTATCATAAAGCAAATATATATAATTTTTTCTAATTATAAGTTTTATATATAGTTTTTTTACTATTCACTCGAAACTTTTATAGCTACTTGGTTCTGAACTTCTAAAAAACTTTCTAAAACCAAAACGGGTGGCGTAACTATTGTTCTATTTTCTACGGGTGCTTGGCTTACTGTTGCTATTGTTGAGGTTTGTGAATTATTTACAAACGACCCCGCACCCGTTGTGGTAACTGGAGCAGAACCGCCGCCCTCAATTGAGCTACTGCTTTTATTTGTTTTCAAAATGTTCTTAACGGCTGCAAATCCTGTTGCTGTTGCGAGTGTAATTCCCACAATTCTCTCCGCTAATGTTGGAGCTTTAAGAGCCGCCGTGATTCCTAAATAAGTATTGACCAAAGCGGATGCAATAGATAACGCTTTACTTTCTCCAAATAGACTTTGTAGTGCAGAAATTCCATCTTGCACCATTTTAACATTTGACTGGTTTTTTTGAGCTACTAAAATTTTATCATTCTTTACCGTTTCGCTGTTAAATTTCTTTTCCGCTAAAGCTTTTTTATTTCTATAAACATCTTCACTAATTTCTTGCGAAGCCAAAGAAGCTTCTAACATTTCTAAATCACGTGCATAATTTGCGGCTAAAAGTTCGGTTTTAATTTCCTGCTCGGTTGCGTCCCTATCTGTAATATCTTGCAGTCTAATTTGAAACGCAATGTCTTCAAGTGCTTTATCATTTGTAGCTTTTACTTGCAGCCTTACTTTTTCCCCCTCATCAAATACTGCATTTGCAATTGCGATGCTTTCATTTTTCCCTGCATTTATTTTTAAAACTTCATCGGAATATGCGCGTTCACTTAATAATTGTTTATCTAATAAAAGTACTTGCGCATTTGCCAAATCGTTTGCACTTTGAACAAGCCCGTCAAGTTGCTCTTTGTTAATTTTTTTATTTTCTGCAAATGCTTTCTTTTGCGCTTGTAATTCCTTTTCAATTTGCTCCTCTGCAATTGACAAAATTTGACTAGACAATTCTTGTCTAATTTGTAATTGCGCTTTGGTTCGGTCGCTTCCTGTTGTGGTTTTACTTGCTAAAGCATTTTCTAATTCAAAAACTTTTTTAGCATTTGCGACTTTTTGATCGGCTGTTAAATTACTATTTGCGGCTTCTGTTTTTAAAATATCAATTCTATTTCTCGCTTCTTTATTTGCTAAATCGGTCGCTTCCTTTGCGGCTGTTGCTGCTTTGGTTTGCGTGTCTTTTCTAATACTATTCAGCTTATTAGTTTGCGTTGTTTCCAATTCTAAAAGCCCTGCATTATTTTCGTTTTTCTTTGCCAATAATTGGTTAAGTTCCGCCTCTTCTGCTCTTGACGTATCATTTCTAGACTGCTTATTTTTTAGTATTTCTATTTCAATATCTAGTTCTAGATTTTTTAGCCTATTAATTTCTTTTGCGGCCACTATAGATTTTAAAGTTGCGGCTTCACGCTCCTTATTGCTTTTCGTTAAATCTTCTGCGATTCTATTTTGCGCCTTAATTTCTTCGGTTGCTTTTCCTAACAATAAAATATTAGTAATTCTAGTTTTTTCTAGTTTTTTCTCTAGCGCATCTAAAGCCGCACCTCGAGCCGCTGCATCCGCTAAAAATTTCGCTGTTTGTTTTGCAGCTCCTGCTACTTTATCGCTTAAATTTTCAATTCCTGTCCCTGCTTGCGCCACTCCATTTGCTACCTTTTTGAAATCTAAATCTATAATACCCTGTAGTATTACGCCAAAAGCTTTGAACCTATTTATTAAATTTTGCTTAACGAAATCCGCAAAATCTTCTAACGCCTGCTTTGGATTGGCAAACGTATCAAACAAGGCTTTTCCAGCGTTTTGCAGTACTCCAATAAAGGATTGGAATATTGCAGTAAGCGGACGTGTTACGGCTGTTATTTTATCCATTCCCTCCTGCGTGGAGGTAAGAAATGAAATCAAAGGGACTATTAAAGCCAAAATAGCCACTAAAGGAATTGCTAACATCGCCATACTTAAAGCTCTAGTAGCAATTGTACCGGTTACTGTTGCAGCGGTTGCGGCTGTTTGTACTGTTGCTTGCGCCGCTGTTGCTGTTGCGTTGGCTGCTGTTGCTGTTGTGTTAGCGGCTTCAACTTCTGTTTGCGTTGCTTTTCCTGCTGCATATTGAAAACCGATTAACGTCCTTTGTGTTTCTGCAACTGTTGCGGCTTGCGTTGCTATGTTTTGCGCCGCTTGTGCGGTTGCTAAAGTTTGCGATGCGGTTTTACTTGCTTCTTGCGCTGCTCTGAAATTACCGATTGTACCAGTTAATTCTCCTATAACCGCTTTTCCTTGTTGTCCAAATCCAATTATTTGAGTAGTTGCACCACTAAACGAGGAGCTAACCGCGCCCATAACTTGCGGATAGTTACCTACATTACTCTTTTGCTGCTCTAGAGCGGAACTACTGTCTTTTATCAGCTTGTTATTAGATTCTATTTTTGCGTTAATATCTGTAATTGCTTTTGCTCCATCGACTGTTGTAGTATCAATTTGCTTTCGTGCAGCTATTAAGTCCCTGGTATTTGCAGCGGCTTGTTCTTGCGTTTTAATGTTCTGAACTAAAGACGCATCTAGTCCAGTTTGCGCTTTCGTGAGTTCTAAAACTGTCTTTTGGTTTGCGGAATATTCACTACGTGCGCTTTTTATTTTAGCTTCATTTGCTATGAAAGTTTTTAATTGCTCTTCTGTTGCATTGGATAGATTATCCGTTGTTTTTTTTAAATTCTTTTGCTCGTTTTCTAATTCTATAACTGCTTTTTTCGAGTCGATTAAAGCTCTATCTAAATCTGAATTGTCTAGGATTAATTTCCCTATTATTATTTCTTCTGCCATTTTTATACTGTTACGGTGGTTGTGAATTTTACTGCTACTTCTTTAAATGTTACTATTGATGTTCTGTTACTAAACGGTGCGGCTGTATAATCAAATCTAAAATATACTTTAATTTTTGTACCTGATTGTACGCTTCCAAGTTGCCTTAAAATATAAGGTATTTGAACTACTGCAACGCCTATTTGTTCTACTGTTCCGCTCGCTAAAGTAGTGAGCGTGTTATTTACTAACATCAAAACTTTATAATCTGTTCTAGGAAGTGTTAAAATAGAAGTTTGCTCTATTGTAATATTAAACGCTTCAATTTCTAATTTTAAATTAGTGTAATTTTGAGTTGCATCTATTAAATTAAATGTAGACGGTGGGTTTGAAATTTCTCCATGTAATACAGGAACGGCACTCGTTACCGTATTATTTATATTAGGTCTTAAACCAACCACATAATTAAATGGCATTGCTTGAAGTGTGCTAGGAGAGCCACCCGTTTTAATAAATTCAAAATCTGTAATTTGCAAAAAGTTACTTTCTAATTTTGCGACCCCTGTATGTTTTAAAGTAATATAAGCCTCATTTGAAACTCCCCCGTTTGTATCACTAGCCTGTATTAATAGGGCATCAGTCAAAGTGTTAGGGTTGCTTTCATTGTCATCATTAGACTCTAATACTATTGAATTATCCAGCAATGCAGCAATACTAAATGCTTGCGGCAAAGAGTTTGCAGGTACTAAAACATCATTTATAAATAATCTGTTTTTATTTTGATCGTAGCTTTTGAAAATTACAACCTCCCAAGGGTACTGATTAGGACTAGGGAACGGATACATCGATAATAAGAAATCCTTTGTAAAAATTACTTTTTGCTTGAAGTCTAATAATACGGAATTAAAATTATTAAGTGTAGGACTAACAACCTTTCTTGCTTTAATAAGCATCGCACGTATATTTATTTTATCCTTTTTTGTAGAAAAGCTAATCTCTAAAGGTATCCAATAAGCCGCCTGTTGCTCTATGTAAAATACTTTTGACAAATCAAAATCAGTGGCTAAAATAGCATCATATTTAAATTCCAAATTCTGTATTAAAGGCGTCAAAATAAAATCGGTATAGTCTTTATGAAATTCGTCGTAAACTACTCGCATCGGTACGCTTTGCGCTTTGTACGCTAAAGCAGGCGATTGACCTATACCTTTTTCAAATATGGTATTATTCACTAATCCAAAAGTTCCTAATTTATAAATTCTTATTGCTGAAGTTTCTCCCTCTTCGTTCGCTAATCTTAACGGAATAGTACCATCGTCTAATAAATCGCTGTCGTCAAATAATTGCGTGCCACCAGATCCAAATTTACTCGCTAAATAAGTGGCTTTTGTTTCGCTGCTTAATGGGTTCGTAAAAAAAGAATTAAATGTATTTTCACTTTCTGAATAAGTCAAATCATTAACTTTGGCTAATCTACTTTGAAAAGTGAAATCCTGATAGTCTACAAAATACTTTGAGTAATCCTTAAAATTAGTTTTGTAGTTGCCTAAATTAGTCCATCTGTTTATTAAGATAGTTTTTTCAGTATCGTTAATTGTGGCATAACAGTTAAAATATGCTAAAGTTTGATTCAGTAAATCAAAAGCGTTTAGACTCTTTTCAAAGTTTGGAGCAAAACCCCGAACGGATGCACCACCTACGTTAATTTGATATATTCCAGCGTTTGGAGAAATATAATAATTTTCAATTGGTGTTCCTGCATCTATAAAATCGCCGCCCAAAGTGTAACCAATATCCGATAACATTTTAGTGATTAGAAATTGTAAGCGCACAAGCTCTGGCATCTCTTCAATTACATACTGTCCTGTTTTAGATTGTGTCTCTACGTAAGCCACCGCAAAGTTAGGGTTTGTTTCTGTAGATATTTCTAACGACCTATCCACAAATTCCTGATATGTTTTTCTGTATTCACGGTCTTTTAAAACGGTGTTAATTAGCAGGTTTTTTAACCTTACCACTATTGAACTATCGGAATATAAAACGTAAATATCTGCTTTACCTTTGCTTTCTTTTGTGATTTTTACAATTTGATTTTTTAAGTGAATAGAACCGTTTAATACTATGTCAAATTCATAACCATTTCGAAGCGTGTTAATCTTCGCACTTGGCAAATCTGGCAAATCTAACAACTTTCTGTTATTTGCAGTCAAGTCAATAGGGAACGTGTTCGAGTAGCTGTAGCTACCTTGTATTCCGTTTAAATTAATAGCCTTTTTAAAAGTAACCAATTGCGTGCTATCCACATCTAACCTAAAACCCTGTCTAAATAGCTCTATCATTATAAACTCATTTGATTAACATTAGCAATATTCACATTTAACGTGTATTCAAAGTCAAACTTTCTAACATTTAACTGTCCGGTTACTTTAAATTCCGTAAAACCTCTAGGGAGTAATATTTCTACTTTTGGAGAACGCAATAACTCTTTAAAAAGTTCCTGCAGCTCTAACGGCTTACTTCCTGAAAGTGCTAAAGATTCCGTATAATCTACTGTCCTTTGAACCTCTGAACTACGTCCGTCTTGTTGGTTATAAAATGCGTTATTAATCGCATCGGACTTATTACGCCCAGCCGTTAACGCTTCTTTAGGTGTGTAAAAATAGCAGTAACCTGCAAATGAAGTATAAAATCTGAATTGTAGAGTATCCTCGCATTCAGAAGCTTTATATTTAATTCCGTAAATTGGTATTTGTGGATTGTTAAACGATGTTGTCATTAGCGTAGGTAAGTACATTTGCTCTATTTGTGCATCTGTAATCGTTGCCAAACGCACGCCCTCCCCTATTGCAATAGGACTGTTACTCCCGTTTACTGTTAGAAACTTATCCGATAAACCAAGCCCTGCAGAAAACACACTAACAGTTTGATTAAAGCCTTCAGCAAATTCTAAATAAGTAGGTGCTAAAATAGTCATTTTGGTAGGGTCTTTTTGTATTTGTACCTTTTCCGATACTTGAGTAATTCCAATTTGTGGAAAATAAGACGTGTTTATATTCGGGTCGTTTGGAACGCTATTTGCAAAAATAAAACTTTCGTCGAAAATGTATCCACTATCAAAAACAAAAGCCGCATCGAAAACATCGGTTGCGCTTTCTGGTCTTACATCCACGCCAATACTAAATGATTCAATACTAAAAGCTTGGTTTGGATTTTCAAAACGATATTCGAAATTATCTAACATCAAACTCTTAATGTAACCTTGTACATCCACTCGAAAAACTCCAGTATAGAAGTTTGGCAAAATGTTTTTAATTACATAACGCCTTTGAGTCCATAAACTTTTGAGCTCCAAATCTGCAACCCGATCGTTAGGGTTTACGCCTAAATCTGCATCACTTGTAAATTCAAATATTGCAGGCTCGTTAACGTTAAAAAAGTTTAACGGTTGTTTTTGAAAAGTAATTGCCATGTATTCGTTATTTTATTTTTTATATCTGGCATCGACAGCCGGATTACTTCATTAAATTTTTCAGCATTTATACTTTCAGTTACAATGTCCGAACCGCCTATTTTATACCAACTTGTACCGTTGGTTATAATTGAGTTTCTAACTGCATACGCATTTAAGTCCAATCCTTTTGCGTTAATCCATTTCTGTATATTTTCAATTGTTGGATAGGGAGTTTCTCCTGGTCCTATTCCATCATTCAAGCCTACAATGTAATCTAGTGCAATTATATCATAACTCAATTGATTAAAACTTTCGTTTTTTTCGTACCTAACTGAATTTAAAAGTGCTCTAGTGGCTACCATATCATTCTCTATGATTAAGCCTTTTAGCTTCTCAATTATAACGGTTTGAATAGCTTCATCGGTTGTCATATTTCAACTGTTAAATTAATTTCTACGCCGCTATGGTTTACACTTTTAACCGCACTCGTACTATTCCAAATAGGTCTAACTTGCGATATTGCAACCTCATAACCACAACATTTGAAATAGGAGCGCAAAGTATTTAAAAAAGCTATGTTTAAAAATTCCTTTGTAATCGTATCAAATTGACCGTCTACGCTTCCTGTTTCCACTTCTAAAGATGGACTAACTGCCCTAGCTATGGTTAGTAAACATTCGTAACTTGCGTTGCTGTATCTGTTAACCTGATTCAATACAACAGGTCTAAAAAGTAAAACCCTATTAACTGCAAAAAAAGAATAAGGGTCTGTATCAATTGAAGCCCCTGCTATGTCGGTCTGTATGAAATTGATATTGTTAAACTCGAAGATATTTTTTAGTACGTCGTTTATATCCGCATTTGAAGCAGGACAAACCCAATCGTTATTTATCGGTTGTAATATCATTTCTTTGCTTTTTGAGCGTTAAAGGCGTTAAAGTGCGTTAGCTTGTCTGCAAATATATCAAATAAAATTGTATAAAAGTTGAATAGTTTTCTTTTATTGTATTGCGTTTCATTATAGTTTATTGCTATACCTTTTTTATCCGCCCAAAGTTTCAAATAATAGTATTTATTTATTTCAGCATTATTAATTCCTTTAGCTGCAGGAATATTATAAGAAGCGTGAACCTCCTCCACCAAAGCAGAAAGGTTTTTTAACGCTTGTTCAAATTTATACCGAAACGCTAAATTTCGTAATTTGTTATTTTTTGATTCAAAACCCGTTCGGCGTTTGAAATCATTCAGTAATTCCGTTTCGTTTGCCTCTTTTATTTGCATCCAGTCAAAGGCGTTAAATTCAGCCATAATGTCGTCAACACTAACGCCAATGACTAAACCCTTTGAAATAAAACTATCGTTTTTTGTTAGCTTTCCACGCATCGTAGTAAATTTTTACTAGGTTAAAACCAACTAAAAAAAGCCAGCTAACAAAAACGATAGCGGAAAATCCTATAGCAATAGATGCCAAAATAGTAAGTAATGTTTTCATAATATTTTATTTTAAATTAAACCCATCCCCCCGTATTCTTAATTTCAAAAATCATACGCATTAAAAGCGAGTCAAAGAAATCTGGAGATTTTCCTGTCCTGTCTTGATGCTTACTTTTCTTTTCTAATTTTATTTTCATTTCGTCATTCAAAGGGTCACGTCGAACGCTTTCTAAATCTGTCATAATTTGCTTGAAATAATCTTTGCAAGATATGTATAACATTTTCTTTTCAATAATCTCTTTCAACTTAAATGCGCATTCCGTTTTTAAATTAGAATACTGCTTGTCTTTTATTGCTGCAGCATTATTAGTAAATGGTTTGGCGGCTGTTAATTTCTTTAAACTGTTTGCCGTGAACTTTCGCAATCCGTCCGCATCATAAACGATGTTAGAGTGTGGCACGTTATACTCTTGCGATAATAGAATTAATTTATTACCTATTGCAGTTTCATCAATTTTATCTATAGCAATAACTTTTTCAACTACAAAGCCGTTCCATATTGTAATCACAAAGACATCCGCTCCCATGTACGCAATATCTGCGCTTAAATATCTTTGTCCGTTTCCTTTTATAAAATCGTTTGTGAAAATATCACAAATATCGTCATAGTTTGGCAACAGGCTTAAAGGGTTGTCATCGTACTCAAAGTTACCATAAATTTGCCTTTGTATCGTTTGTTCATCAGCTGTTAATAACATATCGTCAACCCATTCTTTAACGGATGGATGCGGGTTATCTGTTGGCAAAGCGTTTACAAACTTCTTTGTTAGCGTTTCGTTTCTATCTTTCCAAGGTTTATAAAATCTTGGATACACGTGATTTTTATCGGGATTAAAAGTTTCTAATTGCTTACGTTTTAGATTATACTTATCGTTTAACCTCCATCCGGTACGTTCAAATAGTTTAGTAATTACCTTTTCGCTAGTTTCGTTTGACTCGTCAATAGAGCTTCTAGTTAATTCAAAACCCCCAAAGCGTGTATTTAATGGATCAGTTGGTTTGTAGGCTGTATCAATTAGAAATACATCCGATAGGTTTTTAAAAATAACCTTGTTTAATTGTTGGTTGTACGTAAAATCGGCGTCAACTTTCAATCCGTAAAAATCCAATGTCTTAAACAAGGTTAGTAATACTGTTCTTTTTAGCGTTGTGAGTTCTTTTCGTGCTAACCCCCAAGCAATACCATCGTAAGCCAAACAATCAAATATTATAACAAAACACTCTAGTAATGATTTTCCGCTACGTGCTGAACCTCCATAACCAATTGAAGTAGTTACATTATCATTTAGGTATTCTAAGGCTTTTAATTGTTTTAAAGTAGGATAATAATATTCTCCATCTGAATACTTGCCTAAAGGTATATTAGCATACTCTTTACGCTTATAAAGTTCTAGATATATTTCAAGTTCATGCCTATTCATTTATTTTTTTAACTGCATTTGCACGCTCCAGAAGTTCCTCGTTTGTGAAGTGTGAAAGTTCCTGTTTTATAAGCATTTCGCCGCTATGTTTGGTTTCATTGTGTTGTGTAGACTTACCAGCGTACCTGTCTAATACTTCTTTAATAGCGTTCATATCGCCCTTTACAGCCATTGTAGTTAACTTGTTTATAATTGCAGTCAATTTATCCACTCCATTACTTTCGGTCTGTAATTCAGCTGTTAAAACCTCTTTAAGCATCTTTGTTTTTGGTGCTCCTTTTGGGTTGCCACTCACTCCTTTTGGAAATGGTTTTAAGTTTTGATTGTTTGCCATTGCTTCACTGTTAATTCACTGTTGTTAAATACTTATTAAATGGGAGAAAGTCACTACATCGTCAATAAATCTAATCAATATAAAACCACGTAATTTTTCGTGTAAATTTACAATTTGATCAAGGTTATTGACTTTCATTGTGCTCTTTATTCTAACTAGCATTATCTTTTCAATTTAGTTTTAATGATTTTAAAATCTTCATTTTCAAATTCTTTTAATTTTTTTCTACTGAACAAATTATAAAAATAATTTATGTTTATATCAAAATCACTAGCGATTAATCTTAGGCTTCCATAAGGGAATACTCCACCTGTTTTTTTGCAAATATAAATATAAACCCTAATGTAGTTTTCTGTTTCCATTCTACAAATATACAACAATTGTTTTATTATAATCTATTTGATACGCTTTATATTCATAACCTGGTTGTTTTTTCATATTTTTAAAGTCCTCAATAGTCATTCTCATTTTCCTAGTAGGCTGGGTTAAGTGAAATCTAAACACTTCTATTTCGTTTAGCATTGATTATGTAGCTTGTGCCAAAAAGCGTATCCCTCTATTGTGTTGCGCCAGCTGAACGCAAGAAATAAACTATCTGTATATTTATCAAAATATTGATTTGTTCTTTTCTGATATTCTAAAGCTATTTTTTTAATTCCTTCTGGTAGTTCTGATATTTTCATAATTAATTTATTTCTACAAATATACAACTTTTATTTAAATAAACAATACTTTTGTAATAAAAAAAGAGCAAATGCGAACGAATCACAAAAGCTCTTTTAATTTATTTGTTAAGCAAAATTAATCGTTTAGGTCCGCCAAAACTTTGAACGGTTAATTATTTTACAAATATACAATTTATTATTTACAATTACAAATTATTTTTTTAAAATCTTCTAGTGATCTAATTATAATATAATGATGGCCCAATTTTGAAACTCTACTTTCAAATTCTTTTTGTCTTTCGCTTTGTATTCCTTTGTGGTTTTTCAATTCCACAAATATAACTTTATTTTCTAAAATCAATACCAAATCAGAAACTCCAGATAAAACGCCCATGCCAATAAATTTACTATTATTTCTTGTAGCTTCATTTGGCACGCAGAAAATTAATAGATCATTCAATTTGCAATAGTTTACTATTTCTTTTTGTATAGTTTCCTCCGACTTTTTTCCCAAGTCTTGCAGCTGTGCAGTGGTTTTTTTCTTTATATTTTCTAGTTTCATGTTAAAATGTTTACTTTTAGTGTTTTGTAAGTCATTGATTTTCAATTGATGTTTACTTGTAGCCTTGTTTACTTTTGTTTTTCAAACTTATTTCTATAATGTATATAATATGTCATTATGTGTGATGTGTGTGTATTTATGCATTTCTATAAGGTTAAAGTTAATATTTATAGGCTACAAGTAAACATTAACCTCTTAAGCCCCGTGTTTAATGAAAATTGTGTTTACTTTTAAAAGTAAACAAAAGTAAACAAAAGTAAACAAAGTAAACATTTAAAACGGGACTTCTTGTGTCTCCTGAACCTTTTGGAAGTCGTTTTTCTTAAATAATCTGTACCCTTTTTTTGTTTTTGAGCCAATACGATGCATTTTTAATTCCATTTTATGCTTAACGCATATTCTTTTTATGTCGTATTTTGTAACCTTGTAAGAAAAATGTACGTTCATTTCGTTGCAAATTTCGCCTTGGTTTAAAATAACTTCCTCGTTATGGTCGTCTGTTTTCTCGAACGAATAACGGCTAAAAAACAAATCTTCTGAAACCTCAATCTCTAAATTTTGCAATGTATTTTGGTTCAGGTAGTCAATATCTTCTTTTGAAAAAACACGAAATTCAAAACCATCTAAATAAAGATTGTGTGCGCATTTTAATAATGCATCTTTATCAAATTCTACAGCTTCGGAATATTTGACGCTTTCAAAAGATATTGGTAATATACGCCTGTTACCTGTTTCGTCCTTTAATACGCTCTTTTCGTTAGTTGTACCGCATAACATTGTTCTACGCTTCAAATCTACGTCTAAACGCCCGTATGGAAGTCTAACCGTTATTTTGTTTTTCTCGGTTATTTTTTTGAAATTCTTAACATCTTTGTGTGCCATGCCGCCAAATTCATCATTTAGCATTATCATTGAGGTTGCCATACGTTTTAAAACGTCTTTTCCGCCTTCTTCCATTGCCTCATCAATAAAATACCTTCTTAAATCTTTTGGAAGCATATTTCTAAAAAAAGAAGTCTTACCGCTGGCTTGTTGACCACATAAAACCAAAACAAGTGGACTAACTTCCTCGTGTTCGTTTGAACTAGTCCAGTTGTGTATAGCGCCCACAAGCCACTTTTTTAACACCCACCTGTTGAACTCGTTAAAAGGTAGTATTAAATCAGCATACTTGTCAATCTCATCGCCTGCAGCTGTTGTATTGTTATTCTTAAAATAGTCTTCTATTGGCTGGTATGTTTTGGCTTGTGAGTTAAAAATAAGTTGTGAAATATCGGTTGCGGAAACTTTAAAATCAAAATATTTCTTTGCGTGAATTGTGATGGAATTAATTATTTCATCGTTCACGGGTTGCCCCTCAAATTCGTACTGTTGGTTAAATCCATTTTTTGCTATCGGGTAGTTTTCTTTAACGAATAAATCTAATTTTACCGTATCATTTTCTTCATTGTCTATATTCTTTGCAAAGTTTTCTTTGGAGTCGATTAACTGCTTTATAAAAGCTTCATCCGTGGTATGTGTTCCTAGTATCTTTAGCGTTTCAATAACGCCCGCTGGCGTCATTATTTGGCTATTTGCTTTTCCAACGGCTACACGTTTAATAATTTCTTTACTAACTGGAGAATACAACTCTAATCCTGCTGCTTTTGCGTGGAAGTAGAAAGTCGAAATAGTAACGCTTCCACCTTTACAAAACTTTAAGTATTGTCTTTCTATTCGGGTCGGGTCGTACTTTGAGCCGTTTTGGCAAATTGTTTTAAAATAATCTAATCCTGAATCTCCAAAATGCGAACCAATTGCAAAACCAATTTCACAAAATTTTTGGTAGTCGTCTTGGCAAAGGTCAATATTTTTACTTTGGATTTGATCCATAATAAAACTAAAGTCGTCTTTGGCAAAATAGAAAGTTTCTTTTTTCTTTTGTTTGGCGGGTGCTTTTTTAGCTTTAAAAGTTGCAGCGTTTGGATTGTGGAATATATCGAAGTCGTACGAAATGTATCTCAAACGTGATCTATCCTTACAAGCCTGATCAATGTCTACATCAAAATTATCGCTGTAATATTGCGCAAGTCCGTAAAAGCTTTCCAAAAATACATCTGGATTAATCTTTACAAATACGACTAGTCCCGTTCCACTAACTGAACGGTTGGAGCTAAAGGTATATTTGTCTGCATCAATTCTTTTGCGTAGGTCGGTGCTTACATCACAATCAATATCTAGAAGTATTAAGCCGTTCATTTCGTCAATGTTAGCAACTGAACGCCCGCCTTGTTTCACGGTGCAACTTCCTGTAATTGCTGGCAACTTACTTTTAATTTCGGTGTACTTTTTTTTATCTGATTTGTTTGCTCTTGCTTCAAATATTAGACTTTGATGGTCTCCATTTTTTACCAGTTCAACATATTTATCAAAGTCAATAGTTATGTTATCTTTTTCGTTGTGGGTTTTGTATTTTGAGAATTTCATAAATATTTGTTTTCAAGTTTTTTTAATAATATTTTCTTCTGTTGCGCGTATGTTCGGTTTGCTTTGCTTTTTAAATCGGAGCGTATAATTGCTAAATAACCTGTTTTTAAGTGGGTTGTAAATATACGTTCAACTCCGCCCGTTTTGTTTCTTTCAAATTGATCTTTATCTACATTTTTAAAAAGTCTAAAAATTTGTTCGTTTAAAACTTTTAGTGCAAAAAACTTGTCTTTTTTTTCTGAATATCGAATTATTTTATCTATGTCAATATCTACTTTATTAATTTGAATTGCAATTCCTGACTCAATTACAATTTCTTTTATTTTGCAGTTGTTGTGATCGCACGATTTACATAAACATTGACGCTCTGGCATTAGTTCTCCACAATTATCGCACTCTTTTAACATTTCTTCTGGCGCTTCTTTTTTGGGTTTATAGTCGTCTTTGCCCCAAAATAATTTATCCCAGTCGAAGTCGTCGCTCCATTTTCCTAACCGGTTAATGTTGTTTCCGCCGTCAATTACAATGAACCTATCTTTAAATAGTTTGTCGGTTGTGCGGCTTCCTCTGCCCACGATTTGAATCCACAAAGAAAGAGAAGATACACGTCTGCTTACAATGATACATTCCACATCGGTCACATCAAAACCTTTGGTAAAAACTCCGACGTTAAATAAAATAGCACCTTTTGTATTTCGGAATTTTTCCACAACTTCGCTTCTGTTGAAATCGGTATCATTTACGCTATCATACATAAAGCAATTTTCAATTCCTGCATCTACAAATTGATTGTAAAGGAATAAATTTAAAGTTGTATTTTGCGCAAAAATCATTGTTTTTTTGCCGCTGCAATATTCTTTATAATTTGCTAAAACATCCATCTGGTAGGCTTCATCAAATACCTCATCTGAATTTGATACTTCGCCAAATTTATCAAATTTAAAATTTTCCTCGTCAATCGGAATAACATAATTTTCGTCTGGCACTAAAAACCCCTCGCTAATAAGTTGCTGAATTGGAATGCCTACTATAATATCTTCGAAAATTTCAGAAAGCGCGAAGTCTTTTGTAAATTCTATTGCATCAGTAAATGGCGTTCTAAACATTTCTTTTACTTCTGCATCATAATAGTAATTATCTTTTCGGTTGCTTACCGGTGTAGCTGTGAAGCCTAATAATTTGCATTTAATTAACGGCAAAAGAATTTCGTATTGCAAAATATGACATTCGTCAATTATGACTAGGTCAAAATCAGCAATTAAATCAGGTTGTTTTTTTAGCCTACTTTTCAAAGTTTGCACCATGGAAACGACAATTTTTGTTTTTGGAAAAACTTTGTCTTTAGCTTCAAATGTAGCCCCGTGTTCGAAGTGTTTAGCTGTTTGCCCTACTAGTTCACGGCTGTCGACTAAAATTAAAACACGCCCTTTGTATTGCTTTGCTAGGGTCGTGAAAATGATGGTTTTACCTCCGCCTGTAGCGAGTTGAACTAATATTTTTCTGTTAGGATTAAAATTTATTTTGTTTAATAAATCTTGCTGGTATGGTCTTAATTCCATAATTTTATTGTATAAAAAATGCCTTACAGATTGGAAGTGGAGTTCCGCACTGTAAGGCTTTTAAATAATTTTTTTAAGTCAATAAATGCTCCACCAATTATTGAAGTACAAATATACAAAATAATTATTAATTTTCGTGTATGTTTCCGATAATTTTAATTTGTTCTAAGTCAAAATTCCAGTACAAACTTTCTCCTTTAATTCTAAAACTATTAAATTCGTAAACAATTACACTCTTATTGCTTTTGGTTTGTAGGCTAAAAGGAAGGATATGATCCCCCTCGTAAATTTCTGTTCCTTCAATATCAAACAAGCCTGTAAATTGTCCTACTGTTTGTGGGATGACTTCATACTGTTCTGCGTAAATATCAATTATACAAGGACAATCTATATTGTTTTGAATAAATGAACCATAAACCCACTCTTTACGGTTGGTTTTTAATCCTCTAAATTTTATCGTTCGCATTATTTCAATGTGTTAATATCAATTGCTAATCCTTTATTAATAAGTCCGTAAATATCAAAGTGCCACTCAATTAATCTTTCAATTATTCCATATTTTACACCTTTATAGTGCAAAAATCCGTTTTGAAATTCTATAATGCTTTCAATATCGTGTTTAAATGCGTTATGTTTTATTGGAATAAAAGTTATTCCTTTAATGGTAATAGGTTTTGTAAGGTCTGAAAGTGGGCGGAGTATTGGTTTAATATCTTTTATCATTGAAATGTTTTCGAAAGTACCTCTAAAACTTGATTCTATATTTTCTATTGAAATACCTGTAATTACATCAAATTCTTTTCCGTTTTGTATTTTTATTCCATAAGGCAAATATCCCGCTAAATGTTTTAATTCTAATTTTTCCATGATTTTGTAAATTTTAATAATGTTAAATAATTTTCTTCGCTAAAAACTTCATTTCTTGTTTTGCATTTTCGTTTTCTAAATGCTGCATAATCCATTCCAATCACTTCCGCGGCTCTTTTACCTGACATTCCTAATGTATCGGTCAGGGATTGTATTTTATCGTTAGGGGTCATATAATTTTTGTTTTTAAGAGGGTTTTTACACCCCGATTTTTTTAAGAATAGTGAGCAACTCGCTCCATTTTTCCGTAGTTTTTAACGGCGTATCTTTTTGCAATAACAGTCCATAATGCAACTTCTTTCGTATCTCCTAATCTAACTAATGATTTTTGAGTGTTTATTTCGCTTTCGTTAAGTCCGTTTAACAAGTTGTTAAATTG